>JACCDS011551332.1_pt1 | contig 33013 bp, 31 predicted proteins | sample 7446441 | NCBI WGS metagenome assembly JACCDS01 (sample SAMN15323445, study PRJNA562643) | freshwater metagenome | isolation source: river surface water | place: USA:Blue River Watershed | collected 2017-08-17
AATCTCCATACGTTACCATCTGTATCTACATCAAAATCTAAATTGTTAGGGTCTAAGCCATAGCCACCAATAAATGTCCAATTCCAGTTTTCTTCATTCCAAACATACAATTGGTTATTCATCCCTAATAATGCTACGGTACCGCCATTAGAACGGATGCGAGTACCTTGACCGGGCACTTGTTGCCAACTGCCATCATCGTTTCGGCGGTATATATAATTGTTTCCGCCAATGTGCCAATTTCGTCCAGCTTCATCAATTGCAAAATCGCTACCCCAACCATTGGTAAATTGCCACGCATCATCTACATATTCATATAGCATATTAGTAGCAGTACGAGCATAAACCCTACCTCGAGTGGCAATTAATTGTTTTGCCTGAAAATGTTGTGTTGAGTTTTCTATATAAGAAGGTGTCCACCAAGTATCCTTATTGGTTGTAAACCAAACGGCATCACCACCGCCAATATGCCAATATATGCCATTACAATCTATAGATTGTGCTTGTGCCCCCGGTGTAAACTGATTAGTAGAACATATTGTTGGTTGTGTATGTACCGAAACGGGTATAAACTCCCATTCGAATAGGTTATTAACACACCAACAATCGTTTTCGTGTTGAATTACACTGTTGCTGCCATTGTTATACGTAGCAATATACTTGCCGCTAAATGCCGATTGGATATAATAACCGCTACTGTAAGGATTAATATCTTTATTAATTATCCATTCTTGAGGTGAAGTTTGATCGGGCCATTGCTGCAAAGGGGTACCATTGGTATTATAGATAGGATTGGTATTACCAGTTACAGTAGCCGACTGCTGCGATGTAACACTTGTTATCACCTCATTTCCATTTTCGTTTATGGTAACATCGAACTGAAAATATGGTTGACCATTGTAGTTTTCTTGTATCCAATTGCCGCCAATAGCAGTGCCTCCTGCAGTACTTAAATATTGATTACTTGCTTTATTTTTAATTAAATACCTGCCCGGTTTTATATCATTACCTTGTTTTATAAAATTCCATTGAAAACGTGTATCAACTTGAGCATTTAATGCCCATTGTATTACGGCATTGTTATTTGCATCGTAAATGCCAATAGGTTTTCCACTATAAGCAGAGGTTACTACATAGCCAGTATTATTTGCATTAGGAGATAAATTCCACTGCATTGCGCCCCACTCACCTGGATATTGAGTTACTTGCGTACCATTTTGGTTGTATTGAGGATCGGTATTACCCACTACGTTAAGGTTTAAACGACTATTGAGGTTCATGATAATATACGTGCCATTGCTCAATTGCTTTACATAGAACAATTGGTTACGCCCGTTATTTCCATTCCATTGGATTAGCGGCGCTCCATTATTGGTTGCCGCCCCAGAAATGTCCATCATTTTACCCGTGCTTAGATTTTGGATGGTGTACACTCCATCGGATAAATTTTGTGCGTAGGCACGCATGCACCAACTAAATATTAATAAAAATATTATTTTTTTCATACAAGTTTATTTGCTGTTTATACTCTATTTATTTGTTTGAAATACTAAATGATTTAATATAAAAATAGGCCGGTTTAGAACTTTCTGCTCCTGCTTCTCTAAGTTCGTATCCATAACTAATGTGCTCACAAATAGGATTCCCCCCTGCTATGTTTATCTTTTTGTTTGTAACTTCATTGAAATAGTTTTTATCGTTTTGATTTTTGACACTAGTGGCTGTTTTTAACTCATTTAATACTGCATAAAACAATTTTGACACTTCAAATGAAAGCGACACCTGCTGCTTAAAGTTTGCTATCGGGTTGGGGTTTACATTGTACTTATTATACCATGTAACAGGTACCAAATTAATTGCATAATCACAGCTATTCCAGTCTGCTAACCCAACCAAGTAGTACCACGTATTGCCGATTCTAATTTGTAAGTAGTTATTTTTTTTATCTTTAAATCTATTTCCAAAAGGTCCAACCGACATATTCGTTGTGCCAAAGCTAGCATCGTACCACATGGTAATATTCAAAAAATTAGTGTTTGTTTTACCATTAATTGTATGTCGATCTCTGTCATTGTTATAGTAAACATCTATTAATCTATTGCCCCGCGTATTATTGTTTGTAAACGTAACTTTATCGCTTACAGTTAACTTGAGTTTTGGATTTTTAGGTATCCTCCTGCCTGCGTCACTAGGATAGTATTTTAAGGCAGGGTAATATAGTGGCGAGCCTGTTACGTTGTCACTATTTGTATATCCGTTTATGTATGCAGTTATTAAAGCTCTAGAAACGTTACTCACCCTATCATAAGTTGCTCTATATGCAAACCAACTGCCGCCGGCAAGCCATTTTGAATTACTAGTTCCTGCATTGAACATCATTCTGCCACTTGTTTTTTTACCATCTACATATGATATTGACCATGAGTTCCTGTTATTAACATTGTAGGTAGGCTCACCAAGAGTAGCACCATATCCTGTACGTACAAAGTTTTCTAATTCACCATTATTTCTAGCATAAATTTTACGTTCGTAGGTATAGCCTCCATAGGGAATTTTATTGTACGTCCATGAATCTTGAATTTTCTTATTAATGGTGTTGTTAGGATCACCTATCCACCAAGACCCCTGTGCTTTTATTTGATTGCCTAGACAAACGAATAGTAGGGTAAAATACAAAAGTTTTTTTAGTTGCATTTTGTTGTTGTTGTTGTTTGATTGAATAATTAAATAACGTTTTCCAATAGGGGGGATGAAATCTTTGGGGTACGCTGTTGTGGATTACACCATAGGCCAATCGTTTATTGATGAAACAATATGGCTTAACATAGGATAAAATAGTACATACGTAACCTATTGCTGAGCAATAGGTTACAACATATGGCGCATCAAAAATAGACACGTTATTTGTTACACAAGGGGTACATTTGTGAACAATTGGTACTACAAATGTTAACGGCATTAACATTTAATCATATACCCTAACTGTAGCTTGGCTAGACAGTACAATCACTTAATTATCAGCCATTTCTATTATTTTTGAGTAACAACCTTAAATCATCAATATGCAAAAGTCATTTACCATTGTTGCTACGGTCGTGTTGGCTTTGCCTGCCGCAACAATTGCCCAAAATAACACAACTATGAACGCTATACAGTATCCGCAAACGCGCAAAGACCTATCCGTTACCGACCAATATTTTGGCACCACAGTTGCCGACCCCTACCGTTGGCTTGAAGACGACCGCAGTGCCGAAACAAACACTTGGGTTTCAGCACAAAACAAAGTAACGCGGCAGTACTTGGAACAAATACCCTTTAGAGGGGCTATCAAAAGCCGATTGGAACAATTGTGGAATTTTGAACGCTTTTCGGCACCTTTTAAAGCCGGTGCTTACACTTACTATTCGCGCAATTCGGGCTTGCAAAACCAAGCGGTAGTTTACCGCCAAAAAAACAACAGTACTCCTGAAGTGTTTTTAGACCCCAATACCTTTTCGGAAAAAGGTACGGTATCGTTGGCCGGAATGAACTTTAGCAAGGATGGCTCGTTGGTGGCATATCAATTGTCCGATGGCGGTTCCGATTGGCACACAATCGTAGTCATGAATGCCGAAACAAAAGAACAAATTGGCGAAACACTGAAAGATGTCAAGTTTAGCAACGTTGCTTGGAAAGGAAACGATGGCTTTTATTACAGCAGCTATCAAAAGCCCTACAATGGTAGCCAACTTTCGGCCAAAACGCAGGAACACCAATTGTTCTACCACCAATTGGGTACACCTCAAAGTAGCGATGTATTGATTTTTGGCGGTAGCAAACAGCCTCGCCGATACATTAGTGCTGATGTAACCGAAAACGAAGAATGGCTGATTATTAGCGCGGCAAATACCACTTACGGCAACGAATTGTACGTACAAAACCTGACTGTTTCGGGTGCTTCCATTTTGCCAATAGTGAACAATATGCTCAACAGCCACCAAATTTTGCAGGCGGATGATGCTTTTTTTTACATTGAAACAGATAAAAACGCACCCAACAACAAAATAGTAAAAGCACCGCTACAAACGCCACTCCCCGACAATTGGGTAGAAGTGGTTGCCGAAACAAAACAAGTCATGAATGCCACTACCGGCGGAGGCTTTTTGTTTTGTAGTTATTTAAAAGATGCGGTATCGCAAATTGTACAATACGATTTTAAGGGCAAACGCATGAGAGAAATTGCGCTACCGGGTATTGGTACCGCATCCGGCTTTTCGGGAAAAGAGAAAGATGCCGAATTGTATTTCAATTTTACCTCGTACACCTACCCTTCGAGCGTGTTTAAACTAGTGGTGGCTACAGGACAAACAACCCTTTTTAAGCAACCAAAGGTATTGTTCAATCCGGCAGATTACGAATCGAAACAAGTGTTTTACAAATCGAAGGATGGCACACAAATACCCATGATACTGACTTACAAAAAAGGACTTGTTCGCAATGGCAAAAATCCAACGGTATTGTATGGTTATGGCGGCTTTAACATTAGCCTTACACCTGCTTTTAGTGTTGCCAACATTGTGTTGCTGGAAAATGGCGGCATTTATGCGGTGGCCAACTTGCGTGGCGGCGGCGAATATGGTAAAGCCTGGCACGATGCAGGGGTAAAAACCCACAAACAAAATGTATTTGACGACTTTATTGCTGCGGCTGAATATTTGCAACAAAACAAATATACTTCTCCGGCCTATTTGGCTATTTCGGGTGGTTCAAATGGCGGTCTGCTTGTAGGGGCTGTGATGACGCAAAAGCCTGCTTTGTGCAAAGTAGCTTTACCGGCAGTGGGTGTGTTGGATATGCTGCGCTACCACAAATTTACTGCGGGTGCGGGTTGGGCGTACGATTATGGCACGAGTGAAGAAAGCAAAGAAATGTTTGCCTATTTAAAAAACTACTCCCCACTACACAATATCAAAAAAGGGGTTTCCTATCCTGCAACCATGGTTACTACCGCCGATCATGACGACAGAGTGGTGCCGGCACATTCATTTAAATTTGCAGCTACTTTGCAAGAAATGCACCAAGGAAAAAATCCGGTATTGATTCGCATAGAAACACAGGCCGGGCACGGTGCCGGTATGAGTACGCAACAACTCATTAATGGTGTTGCCGACAAATGGGCTTTTGTATTTTACAATATGGGCATTGTACCCAAAGCATTGTAATAACTATATGGCACTGATTTAAAATGTAATCTCTTTGAAATTATGGGCGCTCTATTGCAAGTCACTAAGTAGCAGAGATGCAAAAATGGAGATTGCCTTGTGCTTAGCAACAACGAACATTCATTTGTACTGCAACGAAGGAGGCGGTACACATTACAAAGCTTACACTGCATCGACTAATACCATACGTTCTTTTTTTTGTGGAAAAAAAGAACCAAAAAAAGCCACAGTCAAACGATATACAGCCCGTTTGACTGATACAAGTCTGTGCAACGATGGTACTACTGTAGCTTCAGCTATAGGTTCTCTATACATCACACTTACCATGTGCACAAACATGATTCCAAAGTACCGTTTACAGTAGTACGACTGCTGAAAAGTGCTAATTGGACGAAATGGGCGTACATTTTTCGTCCTTGACTTTTTTGCCTCTTTTTTTGTCAAGAAAAAAAGAGGGACTGAGTAACTTTGAAGGTGTAAAGCGTAGGGCATTACAAAGTTGATCACTGCTAAACAGGAAGAGAGATTGCTTAGTGTCTCGCAACGATTAGCGGCATCAATTCCATCCTATTTTGAACAGCGTACACCTTAAATCATTGCCCAAATAAATAATGCAACATTGGTTGTTGAAAAAGCATCAGCAAATCAACAATCAATGTTGCATTAATACCAAATAATCATCGGTAATTACATCATACCATTATCGTCGGCAGTGGGGCCGTATACACTTGGCAACGGAACATTCAGCAAACGAAGGTATACGGTTAACTGACCACGGTGATGGTACAAATGGTTCAAGCACCAAGTACGCACTACCGCAGCTTTGGGCATGGTAAAATAAATTGTATCGCCATTGCGCATGGTCCAGGGTTTGGCAAATTCGGTTTCAGGTATGGTTGTCAAAATGTGTGTTGCTTTGGCTACCAAATCGTCGTACATGGCCAACAACGCATCGGTAGTAGCGATGACTTTAGGTGTAAAATCGCCTGCGGCAAAATTGAGTTCGTCGTTCACCAAACATTCTTTCCACCATCCGGTGATTTCGCAAACGTGGGTAGCAAGCCGTTGTAAGCTCATCGATTTTTCATGTGGTTTAAAATCGGCCTTATCTAATGGAACAAGTGCCAATAATTTGCGGGTACTAACCCATTCGTGCTGCAATTCGGCAAGCAATACTTGATTTAAAGACATAGTATAGGTGATTTTGTCCGTTAAAAATAAGCCGCTTACCCATTGACTGTAAATTATTTTTACCAAAATGGTTGTTGGGTATTCTATCCTGTTTGCTTTGTTTCCTCAGATGCCACAGTAACCCTCAGCCGAGTCCCTACGCCCGATTGACGCGAATACCCCACAGCCGGCATCCTGAAAGGTGACGGCGAGGAGTAGCAGCAAAAAGCGGGACCACAGTTGCTACTAGATTTGCAGCTTGCGTACCCATCTTTTTTCGTCCCACTTTTTTGTTGCCGAAAATTGATAAATATCAATAAATAATGCCCTTTCCTTTGTAATTAACATTTATCAAGCAAAGGCTGCAATATTCGGTGCAGTTTTACGTCCTGAATATATAACCAAAACGCATAAACACCTTTACATGAAACAATTATTGATTTGGACGGCCCTTTTTATGGCAAGCCTGACGAGTAGCCACGCGCAAAACATTGCCCAAAATTTAAAAGGCAATGTTACCGACCGGGTAAGCGAAAAACCATTAGTGGGCGCAACCGTCATAGTAGGCAACAGCAAAACCACCACCGATGCCAATGGCAAATTTTACTTAAAAAACATTGCTACCGGCAGGGTGACGCTTCTAGTAAATATGGTGGGCTACAAAACCGTAACCATTCCGGAAATTTTGGTTACGGCAGGAAAAGAAGTGGTGATAGATGTGGCCATGGAACAAGATATCAATCAGCTCAATGAAGTAACGGTGGTGAGTAACCGAAGTAAAAAGGGCAATGCAAGCAACGAATTTGCCGGTGCAAGCAGTCGCAGCTTTACCATGGAAGAAGTAACGCGCTTTGCCGGAGGTCGCAATGACCCCTCCAAGCTAGTAAGCAGTTTTGCCGGCGTTATTTCAAACAGTGATGGACGAAACGATATTGTGGTACGGGGCAACTCGCCCACAGGCGTTTTGTGGCGATTAGAAGGCGTACCCACCGCTAGCCCCAACCATTTTGCCACACCCGGTACTACAGGAGGCCCAATTAGTGCACTCAATACCAATGCACTGAAGGCTTCGGACTTTTACACCGGTGCTTTTAGTGCCGAGTATGGCAATGCCACCGCAGCCGTATTCGACATACAACTACGCAATGGAAATGCCGACAAGCACGAAAAAACGTTGCAACTGAATGCTTTTTCGGGATTGGAAGCCATGATAGAAGGGCCACTAAGTAAAAAAAGAAATGGTAGCAGCTACCTTATTGGCTATCGGTATTCGTTTGTAGAAATTGGCAGCAGTCTTGGCCTGAATGTAGGCACCAAAGCCATACCCAAATACCAAGACTGGGTATACAATTTTCAGTTTGCCAAAGGCAAAGCCGGTAAGTTGAATTTATTTGGTATGGGCGGCTTTAGCAATGTGAACTTTTATGGAAAAGAAACCGATACCACCGACTTTTATGGCCGTCAGGACCAAGATAGTAAAAGCAACAACAACCTGATGGTATTTGGCGCAAAACACACTATAGACATTGGCAAAAAATCGTACTTACGCACCGTGGTTTCGTATGCAAGCACGCTCTCGGAGTACCACCAATACCAATATGCACAACCGCTAACCTATACGGACAGTTGGCTAACCATTCAAACCAACGACCGAAATAAAACGCTGCGTTTTTCCACTTACCTCAATACCAAAATATCGCCCAAACTTAGCTGGCGCAGTGGCCTTGTGGCAGAACACTTTGATTTGCAATCGAAAGTAATATCGAGAGAAGGGCAATTGGCCACAGCACCATTTAATACCCAACGCGATTACAATGGTAACAGTACCCTTTTACAAGCCTATAGCATGCTAAAGTACAAGCCTAATAACGAAATTACCCTAACGGGCGGTATACACGGCATGCACTATACTTTTAATAAAACACAAATACTTGAGCCCCGAGCAGGCATTAGCTACCAAGTAAACGCAACCAATACATTGGTATTTAACTACGGACTACATAGTCAATTACAACCTTTACCGGTATACTTGTATCAGGCAATTGATGCCAATGGAGCGGTGAACCAAAGCAACCGACAACTAGACTTTACCAAGGCACACCATTTTGTACTTGGCTATGAAAAAAGATTGCAGAAAGATTGGCGCATAAAAGCCGAAACCTACTACCAAAGCTTATTTGATGTACCGGTGGAAGCAACAAGCAGCGGCTTTAGCTTACTCAACTCCGGCGCCGATTTTATTTTTCCGGAAAAAGCCGGATTGGTAAATAAAGGTACGGGAACCAACAAGGGTGTAGAACTAACGGTGGAGCGCTTTTTGAGTAAAGGTTTTTATGTACTTACCTCGGCATCGGTATTTCAATCCAAATACAAAGGCAGCGATGGCGTGGAACGCAATACCACTTTTAACTATGGCTATGCAGCCAATTTACTTGCCGGTGGCGAATGGAAAATTGGTGCTTCTAAAAGAAAGGCTTTTACTTTTGATACCAAATTAACTAGCATTGGTGGCCGATATGTAACGCCGGTGAATTTAGCAGCGTCTATTGTTGCCAACAAAGAAATACTAGACGAAACCCGCTACAATACAGACCAATTGAGAGGCTATTTTAGGTTGGATACCAAATTTGGTATTCGTATCAATAGCAGCAAGCGAAAAATGAGTCAGACCTTTTACTTGGATTTGCAAAATGTAACCAATGCCAAAAACATTTTTTTACGCCGCTATAACCCCGAAAAACAACGTATTGGCGAAGTAAACCAAATTGGCTTTTTCCCGGATATCTTGTATCGTCTACAATTTTAACCGAAGGAGTGTGAACTACGTTATTGATTGCGGTGAGAATAGTATCTTCACCGCAATTTTTTTTTGCTTGCTGTAAGCATACTCAATTTACCATACAGCTATACAAGCAGGCAGTTGCGCTGAACGATGTAATGCATGCAACCAACAACCCAAAATACAAACATATGGCATGGATACTCACTGTAAACGACAAGCACCCACAAATGGGCGAACATTGTTTTGTAGCTCCCAATGCAACAATAGTAGGCGATGTACAAATGGGCAATGAATGCAGCGTGTGGTTTAATGCCGTTATTCGTGGCGATGTAAACAACATTGTAATGGGCAATAAGGTAAACATTCAAGACGGGGCGGTAATTCATTGTACCTATCAAAAAAATGCCACTATTATAGGCAACAATGTTTCTATTGGCCACAATGCCCTGGTACATGGCTGTACCATACACGACAATGTATTGATTGGTATGGGCAGCATTGTGATGGATAGATGTATTGTGCATAGCAATGCCATTATTGCTGCGGGTGCGGTGGTGCTAGAAGGAACCGTTGTAGAAGCAGGCAGTATTTATGCAGGCGTACCCGCCAAAAAGGTGAAAGCGGTATCAGAAGCATTGATTGAAGGCGAAATTAACCGTATTGCCAACAATTATGTTACTTATGCAAGCTGGTTTGAAGCCTACAACCACCAAAATGACACCTCTAACGACTAACTTTGTGCTTATTTGTATAAATTACTTATTTTACAAGCGCAATTGTTTGCATACGCTTTTGACACCAACACTCTAATGAAAAAAATTTTACATCTATTTATTTGTTTTTCGGGTTTTACCTTGTTTGGTTGTGGCTTATTTAGCAAAACCACCGAAACAAGTTGCCCGGCTCGTACCAATATTATTGGTGCAGAAAAACTATTGACAGTAGATGAAGACATGCGAAAAACGCAAAAAGACCCCAATGTAACCGAAGGTGGTGCCAAAACCGATCCGGTAACAGGCAAAGTTACGAGCCGAAAAAAAGGGTTGCGTACGGGGGAAATAGAAAAAAAATCGAAAGTAAACAATTCGAACAATCCTTACATGACCGATAAAGAAAAGGAAAAAGATCATTTACGCATTACCGATAAAGAACGTAAAAAGATAGTGAAACAAATGAAAAAGGATATGAAAGAGTTTGGAAAAGAAACGGTGTATTAAACCTTGTTTATTCCCACTCCTTTTTGCCAATGGTATCCAAAATGTGCATGTAGCTAACATAGCGATCTATAGCAATATCCCCATTATTGACGGCTTCTTTTACTGCACAACCGGGTTCGTTCAAGTGCATGCAGTTATTAAATTGGCAATCGTTTACCAAAGCTTTCATTTCCGGGAAATAACCACTTAGCTCCTGCTTGGTAACATCTACTAGCCCCATTTCTCTAATACCGGGCGTGTCGATAATTTTTCCACCTTCGGGCAAATCGAACATTTCGGCAAAAGTAGTCGTATGCAATCCCTTACCGCTCCATCCACTTACTTCCTGCGTGCGCAACGACAAATGCGGAAAAAGGGTATTGATAAAAGTAGACTTACCCACACCGCTGTGCCCGCTCAATAAGGTAGTTTTGTTGTGCAACAAAGCTTGAATGGTATTGATGCCGGTTTGGGTTTGCAAACTGCAAAGCACCACGGTATGTCCAATAGCTTCGTACACTTGCTTCAGTTGGTGGAACTTGTCTAACTCTTTTTGTTTGTATAAATCGGCCTTATTGAATACCAATATTGCAGGCACCTTGTACATATCGCAGGCCACCAAAAAACGGTCGATAAATCCGGAAGAAGTTTTGGGATCTTTTAAGGTAGCAAACAACAGGCTTTGGTGAATGTTAGAGGCCACAATATGGTGTAAATGTCGGTTGTGCGGACTAACGCGTGCTATGTAGTTGGTACGTTCGTAAATTTCGGTGATGGTTGCGGTATTATCGGTATCGTTTTCGGGCTCAATATCTACCCAATCGCCTACCGCAATAGGATTGGTACTTGTAATGCCGTCGATTTTAAAAACCCCTTTTATTCGGGCATTGTACACCTTGGCATCGGCGGTTTTGGTAACATACCAGCTACCCGTAGATTTATATACTAATGCTTGCATTGGTGCGAAAATAGGTTAAAGCCACAAGTTGCCGGTATTTTTATACCGATTAAATCTAGTCCACTTGCGTTTTTTTGCTCCACAGAGTTACCATTGTTGAATGGTGCCAACGCCACTACTGTTTAATACGTAGTACCAGCCTCTGGCTCATCCCAAAAAAAGGCTACCGCGTAGCCGTTCTACTACAAAACTTACGGAAAAGTTCTACAAAGGGTATGCTGCAACACAAACTCTACAAGTAACAAGCAAAGTGCGATGATTAACAACAACTCATAGGCATCTTCTACACGATGGTAATCAATCAACTCAATGGTCGTTTTTTCAAGCTTATTGATACTGTTGTATATTTCTGCCAATGTTTTTTCGTTTTGTGCATGAAAATACAAGCCGCCCGTTTGTTGTGCCAATTGCTTTAACAATGCCTCATTGAAGGCCACCTGCTTGTAACTACCCGGTAAACCATTGATGCCCGGAACAGCTATTTGGCGGTTGCTACCCACCCCAATGGTATATACTTTTACACCAAAAGTTTGCGCCATTTGCTGTGCAATATCCGGCGGAATGGCTCCACCAAAATCTACACCATCGGTGAGTAAAATAACCACCTTGCTTTTGGCTGTGCTTTGCTTTAATCTATCCACACTGGTAGCCAACCCACTACCAATTGCGGTGCCATCTTCCTGCAAATAACCATTTTCTATCCGACTAATTTGCTGTACTACCGTTTGGTAATCGCTGGTTACTGGACACAATGTGAAACTTTTGCTGCTAAAAATGACAATACCAATTCTATCGCCCACCCTTTTACCCACAAATTCGGTAGCTACGGCTTTTGCCGCCTCCAACCGATTGGGTAGAAAGTCTTTTTCGGTCATACTGCCACTAATATCAAAGCACAATACCATATCAATTCCTTCACCCTTGGTTTTTTGCTCCTTCGATACATTTTGAGGGCGCGCAATAGCCAAAATAAGGGCAGTAATGGCCAAGCAACGACACACGAACAGCAAGTGCCGCAAGTACATTTTGTAACTTGCTACCGGAGATAAAAATTGGGTAGTGGTAATGGCCAATGTAGCCTTGCCACCCAATTGTTTTTTAACATATCGATACACCAACCACGGCACTAGCAACAACAATGGCAACAACCACGGATAAGCAAATTGCGTATGTAACCACCAACTATACAGCATGTGCAGTGTTTGAAACGGGTGAAGGAATATGCGCTAGCAAATTTTGCGCCGCATCTAAAGCTGCAATACACTCTTGTTCCGATGGTACGTATTGGGCAAACTTAACCAAATTGGCCATTTGCAATACTTGTAAATAGGCCTGCCAAGAAGCTTGATGTACCACGTGTGGAGCAATTTGTTGTTCCCATTCGGCAGCTGTTACCGCTTTTACACTAATGGCTAGTTTAAGTGCCACCAATTGACCAACAATGGGCACCAAACGCTCCATTAATTCTGTATAAGCACCCTTTTGCAAATAGGTTTGTAGCAAATGTAGTTCTTGCACCAATTGCTCTTCGGTAAGTGTACCTTCTGCCTTGGCTTGTGTTTTTGATTGCCTACGTTGAAAAAAGAAGTATGCCCCTACGGCTACTACTACCAACAATAACCCACCACCTATTGCCCACCAAAACCAAGATGTAGTAGTTTGATTGATGGTTATAATATCTTTTATGGTATTAAATGCCTTTAGTTGGCTAACCTCCACCGGCTTAACCTGAATGCCCATTGTATCGGTAGCAAGCTGCTGCCCATTGGCAAGTTGTAAGGTGTAAGCGGGAATAGTCCAATAACCACTATCAAAACTGGTAACCAACAATACTTGCCTATAAAGAATGGCATTGTCTTTTATGGATATGGTATCTATGGGTAACTTTCCTAGCACTTCCAAATGCGGTATGCTATCTGGAAGAGTAAACCAATTTGCCAAAGGAAGCAAGCCTGCGAAAGGCACTTCTGCATTGAATTGTAATTCTATTTGTTCCCCTAACACCATTGAGCGTTTACTTAGCTGCATGGTTACGCGCTGTGCCGATAGCTCAAAAGACAAGAGCAATGCCAAAAAGCTACCTACTATTGCGTATTTGGTCATGAAAAATTAGCGTTTTAAAAAGAAAGATTGTAATAATTGCACATAGTCTTGTGTGGTAGCAATTGGGAGTAATTGAGCCCCTGCCAATCGGAATGCCGCTTGTGCATCGGCTGTCATTCGGTTGTATTGCTGTGTGTAATGCTTTCTTACTGCTTCGTTGCCCATATCTACCCAAAGGGTGTTGCCGGTTTCTGCATCTTGCAATTGTACCAAACCCAAATTGGGCAATTGGGTATCGATGGGGTCGTACAGTTGAATGCCAATTACATCGTGGTGTTTGGCAAGTACTCGTAAGGCATTTTCATATCCGGCATCGGCAAAATCGCTGACAATAAAAACAATGCTTTTTTGTCGGGCAGTTTTGTGCAACAACTGCAATGCTTTCACCAAATCGGTATTTTTATTTTGGGGTTGAAAAGAAACCAATTCGCGCAGCAAATACAAAACATGGTTTTTGCCTTTGTTGGCCGGAATGTATTTTTCTACAGTGCTTGTACAAAGTAACAAACCAGTTTTATCGTTGTTGCTTTGTGCACTAAAGGCCAAAACCGCACACAATTCAATCATCAGTTCGCGCTTGTTGAGGTTTTGCGAACCCACTAGCATACTTGCACTAGCGTCCACCAATAAATACACACACAATTCACGTTCTTCTTCAAACACTTTTGTATAGGTATTTCCCAAACGGGCACTCACATTCCAATCAATAAATCGGATATCGTCGCCCACAGCATACTCCTTCACTTCTTTAAACAGCATACCCCTGCCCTTAAAAGCACTATGGTACTCGCCCGAAAACAAGTGATTGGTGAGCATTTTGCTTTTGATTTCGAGCAACTTAATTTTTTTCTGCAATGCGGCTATATCCATACCACTAGTTTATACAATCCCTATTAGGGTACTTTTACGTTTTTCAGAATCAGTTGTACAACATCATCGGCTTGCATATTTTCGGCCTGAGCTTCGTAGGTAAGTCCAATACGGTGCCTAAGCACATCTAAAGCAATGGCTTTTACATCGTCGGGAATAACATACGCTCTTTTTTGTAAAAAAGCATGTGCTTTGGCCGCTTGTGCCAAACTAATACTAGCCCTTGGGGAAGCCCCAAAACCAATAACAGACGCTAATTGATGTAAGCCGTACTGACTTGGAAAGCGGGTTGCAAACACAATATCGATAATGTATTTAAATATTTTTTCATCCACATATACTTGTTTTACAAGTTCTCTTGCTTCGATGATTTCGACAATAGACAATACAGGCTGAATAGTAGCAGGTTTGCCGGCAGCAGTTTGTTGCAACAAAATGGCCAATTCCTCTTCTTTTGAAGGATACCCTACCACCACTTTCAGCATAAACCTATCTACCTGTGCTTCGGGTAAGGGATAAGTACCTTCTTGTTCAATCGGATTTTGGGTAGCCAAAACCAAAAACGGAACGGGCAAAGGATAACTGTTACTACCAATGGTTACCTGCTTTTCCTGCATGGCCTCCAACAAGGCACTTTGCACTTTGGCCGGTGCTCGGTTGATTTCATCTGCCAAAACAAAATTGGCAAAAACCGGTCCTTTTCTTACAGCAAACTCACCTGCATGCTGTTGGTAAATCATGGTACCTACCACATCGGCAGGTAATAAATCGGGCGTAAACTGGATGCGGCTAAACTTGGCGTCGATGGCTTGTGCCAACGATTTGATGGTTAGCGTTTTGGCTAGTCCTGGCACCCCTTCAAGCAACACATGTCCGTTACTGAGTAAACCAATCAGCAAACGTTCTATCATATACTGCTGACCAACAATCACTTTGTGCAGTTCTTGTTGCAATTTTTCTATTAAAACTGCTTTTTGAGTAATGGTGTTCGTGAGTTGTTGCATATCTGCTGCCAAAGACATAGTACCAATTTTTGCGGGTGAAAATACAAACTAAGCCGTAATTGCCTATGTAATTTTACAGGTTAGAAGGCTATAAAACCAATTATTGACAGGGCGTTTAAAAATTCTTTTGCCAAGGTTTGAATTTAATACAATATTACACTTCTTTATTCGTCTGCTCCTTGCAAGATGGACGCAGCAATTACTTTACCTAACAACATGCAAAAACCCATTTCGAGCAACATTACACAAGTAGTTAACCACTACAGCAAACGCTTATTGGGTTTTATCCGCAAACGCGTTGGCAACGAAGCCGATGCACAAGATATTTTGCAGGATGTTTTTTACCAATTTGTAGGCAATACCCAACCCATTGAACAGCTTACAGCTTGGTTGTTTAGAGTAGCCCGAAATAGAATTACGGATGTACAACGTAAAAAAAAGCCCTTATTAATTGATGATACTTTTACAGCTACAGACGATGAAAATGATGCATTGGGCGATTGGAAAAACCTATTACTAGATGATAGCAATAACCCCGAAACCGACTATTTGCGACAATTGTTTTGGGAAACCCTACACAATGCCCTCAACGAACTACCCGAAGAACAGAAACAGGTATTTGTGCTGAACGAACTAGAGGATATTCCCTACAAACAAATTGCCGAAATAACCGGTGCATCGCAAAGTGCCTTGCTGTCGCGTAAGCGTTATGCCGTTTTGCATTTGCGTAAACGATTGCAAACTTTAAAAAACGAACTATTAACTTATTAAAAAACACATTATGAAAAACACTTTTTGGATAAAAAAAATACTTGGCTTTGCCTGCCTAGCAGTAGCATTTGTTTTTGGATTGAGTTGGATAGTTATGCAGCTGTGGAACCAAGTAGCGGTAGCGGTATTGCACGTTTCGCCCATTACCTATTGGCAGGCAGCAGGATTGCTTATACTAGCTAAAATTTTGTTTGGCGGTTTTGGCAAATCGGGCTGCGGCAGCTGTTGCGGAAAGGGATTTGGAAAGGAAATGAAAGAAAAATGGGGCAACATGAGCCCTGAAGAAAAAGAAGCATTTAAACAACAGTGGCGCAATAAATGCCGCACTTGGCAATGTAACGACACCCCCAATATGCACTAATTCTCAAAATAGGTAGCCATGAATCAGGTACTCGTATTTAAAACCAATTTACTGAACGAACAACACGTGCAACAAGCTAGCAAACATTTAAACAAAGTGAAGGACATAGTACAATGGAATGTAGACTTGCAAGACTGCGATAACGTACTGCGTGTGGTTGCTACTCCCTTTTGCACAATAGAAAGTGTACAAAATATATTGGCTAATGCCGGCTATTGGTGTTGTGAGTTGAATGATTGACCACCTGAGCAATCAATTGCATTGACCTTTTTCGTCTGCCTTTACAAAGAATATAAATCAATAAACTTTGCCTTCGGGATTTATTCACTCAAGGCTATCACTTTTTATAAAAAATAGTCACTTCTACAATACCCGATTGCAGCATGTCAATTTTTTGTGCCGCCGCTTTTGACAAATCAATTATACGCCCTGCAGCAAAAGGTCCTCTATCGTTTATGCGCACCACTACTTCTTTTTGATTGCGCAGATTGACTACTTTCACCATGGTACCAAATGGCAACGTTCGGTGGGCTGCAGTTAGTTTGTTACTATTGTACGGCTCACCACTTGCAGTTGGTTTGCCATTAAATTTATCGGCATAATACGATGCTTTACCTGTTTGCTTTACGGTATGTCCACCACTTGAGGAGTTAGTACCGCGATGACAAGCCGCTAATCCAACCAACAAAAAGCAACACAAGAAAACCCACTGTTTCATATGCAATGATTATTCAAATAAATGAACGAAAGTAACGCTTTAAAGGCATGCAAAATAATACTTATTGGATACACTTTGCTGCGTTAAGGATTGAAGCGGTTACCCCACAGCCGGCATCCTGAAAGGTGACGGCGAGGAGTATGAGCGAAAAGCCTGACCCGAAGGGGAACGCCCAAAAAAATCTTTCTTTCGGCAGGTTGAAACGTTTGTTCAATGGTTAGCTTTATATCAACAAATCTAATGCCGGGGTGTAAGGTACATTTTGAGCCGTGGCCACTGCTTGGTAAGTTACCTGTCCTTTTAAGGTATTGATTCCCTTTAACAAAGCGGGATTTTGAGAACAAGCCTTTTGAACCCCTTGATTGGCTATTTGCAATGCATAGGGTAATGTTACATTAGTGAGCGCAAAAGTAGCGGTTTGGGGTACGGCACCGGGCATATTGGCAACAGCATAATGTACAATGCCATGCTTGACATAAGTGGGTTGATCGTGCGTGGTAATGCGGTCGGATGTTTCAAAAATACCTCCTTGATCAATGGCAATATCTACCAACACACTGCCCGCTTCCATTTGCTGCACCATTTGTTCGGTCACCAACTTAGGGGCTTTGGCGCCCGGTATTAACACAGCCCCTATGACCAAATCGCTTTGTTGTACAGAACGAGCAATATTGTACTCGTTGGACATTAGGGTACTGATTGAGAAGCCAAAAACATCATGCAATTGAGCTAGCCGATCGGCGTTTACGTCCAATATAGTTACTTCGGCCCCCAATCCTACAGCTATTTTAGCGGCATTGGTACCTGCTACCCCTCCACCTACAATGGTTACCTTTCCACGTCTAACACCGGGTACGCCTCCAAGTAACATGCCTTTACCGCCATGGGGTTTTTCTAAAAATTGAGCCCCAATTTGGGTAGCCATGCGTCCTGCAACCTCGCTCATGGGTGTTAACAAGGGCAAGGAGCCGTTCGCTAGTTGTACCGTTTCGTAGGCAATGCCAATCACTTCGTTTTGCAACAACGCGGCTGTTAGCTCCTTTTCAGGGGCTAAATGCAAATAGGTGAACAAAATGAGGTTTTTACGAAAGAACCCATATTCGCTTGCAATAGGTTCTTTTACTTTCATGACCATATCTACATCCCAAGCCTCAACTGCACTTTCCACTATTGTGGCTCCGGCGGCTTGGTAGGCTTGATTGGTAAATCCGGAAGCGGCACCGGCTTGCGTTTGCAACAATACTTGATGGCCGGCTTTTACCAATTGCAATACGCCCGAAGGGGTAGCTGCTACCCTATTTTCGTTGTTTTTGATTTCTTTTGGAATACCAATTTTCATAATCGGATATTTTGTTAATACAATATACCGATTTTTTGCGTACGTTTTTTGTTAAAATGGATTGGTGGTATGTGACTTCATGCATTTGGCTACATACCCATTAGTGAGCCGCTTTGCGTGAGCCTTCATACATTTCGTATTCGAGGAGTCTGCAATCGATGGTGGCATTGTAAAACTCGATACGCCTACTTGGCTGTAAGCGTATTTTTTTGGCTAGCAACAAATTACCGGTAAACACATAACCCGTGTAGCCTTTGCATTGCTTTTTTAAAAAATCGCCCATACGAGCGTAAGTGCCTTCTAAAGCCGCAATATCGCCCAAACGCTCACCGTACTCCGGATTGAAAATTACAATTCCCTCAGCTCCTTGTACTACCGGCGTTTGTTCAAAATCGCATACCACAAATTTGATTAAATGCGCCACCCCTGCTGCTTCGGCATTTTTACGAGCTACCTCAATGGCAAGAGCACTAATATCGGAGGCCACAATCATACCCGCCGGAAAGCGCTGTATTTGGCTATCTAGCTTGCTTCTTTCTGCCAAATATTGATCTGCTTGGTAGCCTTGTAAATGCATAAAGGCGTAATTGGTTCGCAATAATCCCGGCACTCGGTTAGTGGCTATTAAGGCAGCCTCTATAGCCAAGGTACCGGAACCACACATAGGATTGATAAATGTGGTTTGTTGGTTCCATTTGGTACTAAGAATGGTAGCTGCGGCCAATGCTTCGAGCATAGGTGCTTTACCGGGCAACTTTCGGTAACCGTGCTTGGCGAGCGTTTCGCCGGTAGTATCGATGAATATTTCGGCATTCTCATGTTTCCAAAACAGATGTATTACTGCACCAGTTAATGCACTACCGGTATTGGGGCGAATATTTTTTACTGATCTAAACCGATCAACTATGGCATCTTTTACGCGCAAATTGGCAAACAAATCGGTTTTGATGGTTTCGTGATAAACATTACTTGTTACCGAAAAATAGCCCTTATCGGGCAGAATGTTTTCCCAAGGCACGTCGAGCAATTGCTCATGCAACTCATCGGGATTGTTACAAGCAAACGTTTTAATGCTATACATTACCTGGCTAGCACAACGCAAATGAAGGTTCAAACGTACACAATCCTGCACGGTACCTATTAACTCTACACCGGTTTGAAATGTGCGAACAAGCTGAAAACCCAAAGCGGTTACTTCTGTTTGTAAAGCCGGCGACAGCCATTTGTGGCAAGTAATAATGATGCGGCTAGGTGTAGTAAAGATTTGCATATTTGGCAAACATACCGCTTTGACGCTTTGTGGAATACAATGGCACAAAAAAATGTAGTAGCAATATTCGGGCTTAAATGGTGTGCATTCCCGCAACGGTTTTGACTACGCATGAGTTTGGCGAAATTTAATGCTATTTTTGACAAAAGCTTTTGTTGGGATATGCATACAATTTATGAAGATGACGATCTTTTGGTTATCAACAAACCAAGTGGCGTAGCTAGTCAGGGCAACGATACCAACACGAATAGTTTGCAAACAATAGCTACGCTACAAGACGCTTTTCTTGTGCATCGGTTAGACCAAAGGGTGTGCGGCCTGATGGTTATGGCTAAAAACAAAGAAAGTTTAACCCAATTAAATCGGTATTTTCAAACGGGTATGGTACAAAAAAACTACCGCGCCATCGTAGGGCAGTTACCACCCCTCGATACAGACACGCTGGTACATTGGCTAAAAAAAGATACACAAAAAGCAAAGTCCAAAGCGTTTACAACAGAAGTAAATCAAAGTAAAAAAGCCGTCTTAGTGTATGAAAGGATACAATCTTCGCAGCGATACCATTTATTGCAAATAGCGCTTCAAACGGGCCGATTTCACCAAATAAGGGCACAATTATCGGCAATTGGCTGCCCAATTGCCGGCGATATTAAATACGGTTTTCCTCGTACATTGGCCGATGGAAGTATTTTGTTGCAGTCGTACGCGCTGCAATTTGCCCACCCACGTACCCAAACGCCGCTTTCGTTCCATTTACCCATACCTGAAAGCTGGAAAAAATATGGGTTTGAAGCGTAAAGTGTTGACTGTTTGATAGATGGCAATGGTAGTTTGCACCACAATGTTCAACAGTTGAACGGTGCCAACGCCAATAGTGCCCAATAGTAGTACAAGCCCTTGGCTCATCAAATAAAAAAGGCTACCGTGTAGCCGTACAAAAGATGTACAAATACGCGATAGCCTGATTGTATAGAAAAAAGAGTTTTTTTAAAAGCCCAACACGTCTGACATGGTATAAATGCCTTTTTTTCCGGCCAAAAATTCGGCGGCCAATACGGCACCACCGGCAAATCCTTGACGATTGTGAGCAGTGTGTACAATTTCGATATCGTCGATGGCGGATTGGTATTTGATTTTATGTGTTCCAGGAGCAGGATCAATGCGCTCGCTGATAATTTCCAATTCCGATTCGTTGTCGCTAATATGGTTAACCCATTGTTTTTTGGCAGTAATTTGTTGCAAAATTTGCTCCGCCAAGGTGATGGCCGTACCGCTAGGTGCATCTTTTTTCTGGGTGTGGTGAATTTCTTCCATACTCACATTGTACGAAGGATGCTTGCTCATGAGTTGGGCCAAATATTTATTGACTTGAAAAAACAAATTGACTCCTATACTGTAATTACTTGCATAAATTAAACTGCCTTGATTAGCCAAGCAAGCTGCCTCCACTGCCTCCCACTGACTTAACCAACCGGTACTGCCACACACTACGGGCAGTTGTGCTTCGAAGCATTTAAGTAAATTATCTACAGCACTGTGCGGACTAGTAAACTCGATAGCTACATCGGCTAACTGTAATTTTTCTTTTACAAAATCTTCCGGATTGGAGATATCTAATTTCAATACAATTTGGTGACCTTTTTGTACGGCAATTTCTTCAATGGCTTTACCCATTTTACCATAACCGATTAGTGCAATTTTCATAATAACCTATTTTATAATAATACCTAATTATTTGGATAGTGGCGATTGTTTTTTTCGTTTTTGTACTGCTATGGTAATGCCTGCATTAATGCCTCCGCCCATGATGGGAGCAGTAAAAGAGGGTTGAATTTGCAGACTCAAATCGCTACTGACATCAAAATTTTTCAAGTGGCCAAATACGGTGGCATCTGCCACATTAAGCCCCCACATTAGCAGAAAATAAAGTATGGAATAATCCCGATTGCGACGATAGGCATTTCGAGCGCTTTCGTAGGTACTTGCAGATAAGGGCGTTCCGTCAGCGCGTTTTACATCTGCATCAATCAATGGCAAAAGGGAGGCATCACCATTGTTAGCGGCATACACCGCCTCATATGCAAATTTTGTTTTTTTATAATAACTGTCGTTGAAAACGAAAGTGGCTGCTGGAATAGCTAATGCCGCATACACCAAAGGAATTTTCCAATATTGTTTGTTGTAAGCCTGTCCCCAACCCGGTATCATGGCACTACGACGTGTAGCTTTTTGAGGAATGTGCACATACTTGGCAGGAACAGATTTAGCCGGCAGTGTATCTTGCCTAATTATGGTGGCACCAACTAGGTTGGTGTTGCCGATGGCTTGTAAGGGCAGTGTATTTAATGCTACCCACAACAAACAGATGAAAATTACGTATTTGTGATACATGTATTTATTTAGCCTACCACCACATTCATTTGTTCTAAAATTTTGTTCAACTCCTGCAACGAATAGTATTCGATGGTAATACTTCCTTGTCCATTTTTAGCATGTGCCATTTTTACTTTGGTGCTAAAATGTGAGGCAAGATTGTCTTCAATTTTTTTGTACACCGGTGGCAATACATTGGCTGCTTTGGCACTAACAACGGGCTTTTCTTTTTTATACAAATTGCGCACCAGTTCTTCCGTTTGCCTAACACTGAGTGCTTTGTTTTTGATTTCGTTAAAAACGAACAACTGTTTATCGATTGTATCAATATTTACCAATGCGCGCGCATGTCCCATACTTAGTACACCACTTCGTACAGCAAGTTGGATATCGGGAGGTAGTTTTAGCAATCGCAAATAATTGGATACGGTAGTACGTTCAAGGCTCATTCGTTCGGCTACTTGCTCCTGTGTGTAGTCCAACTCCTCCATCATTCTTTTATAGCTCAAAGCTATTTCTACGGCGTTCAGGTTTTCGCGTTGCAAGTTTTCGAGCAATGCCAATTCCAAAAGTTCTTGGTCGTTAGCCTGACGAATGTAAACCGGAACATCTTCCAAACCGGCTATTTTAGAGGCTCTTAAACGACGCTCACCGGCAATGATTTGGTACTTACCATTGGGCAAAATGGATACGGTAAGCGGTTGTATGATATCGTGTATTTTGATGGACGCTGCAAGCTCGTTGAGCGCAGTTTCATCAAAATCGCGGCGGGGTTGTTTTGGATTTACTGCAATATCGGCAACAGGCACACGCTTAGCAGCTGTTACCTGCTGTACCACTTCATTTTTGAGTTTTCCTTCTGTAGTATGTAAATCGTCGTCGATGTTTTGCAAAAGCGACCGAATGCCTTTGCCTAATAAATCTTTGTTGAGTTTGGGTGTAGCCATAATGTTTGTGTAACGTAGTATTCAGCAAAAAAGTAACGAAATGCATCATTTATTCAATAATGCGTTCTTCGTTGGTCATTTTGGTTAAATTGTTTTTTTGCAAAATTTCTTTACCTAAGTTTAAATAATTGGCCGATCCTTTGCTTTCGGCGTCGTACAAAATAACGGGTTTCCCCACACTTGGTGCTTCGCTCAAGCGGGTGTTTCGGTGAACGATGGTACTAAAAACCATGTCGTCAAAATGGCGACGTACTTCGCTAACCACTTGATTGGATAAGCGCAAACGACCGTCGTACATGGTCATTAAAATACCCTCAATTTGTAATTCGGGATTTAAACGGCTTTGAACAATTTTCACGGTATTTAGCAATTTACCAAGTCCTTCCAAAGCAAAAAACTCGCATTGTACAGGCACAATCACACTATCGGCTGCCACTAATGCATTTACGGTGATTAATCCGAGTGAAGGAGAACAATCGATGATGATAAAATGGTATTTGTCGCGAACAGAGGCCAAAACAGATTTCATGACGTTTTCGCGATTGGGATAATTGATCATTTCAATTTCGGCACCCACCAAATTAATGTCGCTTGGCATAACATCTAAATTGGGGATATCGCTTTTTAAAATAACATCTTCAGCTTTTGCATTGTTGACCATACAGTCGTACAAGCTTGCCGTTACATTGTGCAAATCGAATCCCGTACCCGTGGTGCTATTTGCTTGCGGATCGGCATCAACCAATAGTGTTTTGTATTCTAACACAGCCAAACTTGCGGCCAAATTAATAGCAGTGGTGGTTTTGCCTACCCCTCCTTTTTGATTTGCGATACCTATAACTCTTGCCATATATGGATTACTTAAAGAAAGTAAACTTTTAATTTGTTGAACGAAAGATTGCAAATGTAAAATATTCTATTTCCAAATACCACAGTTATCCGTAAAGAATGTTTTATAAAGTAATTATCCCCAAGCTAACCGCCGATTGATTTAAATAGAAATAGTTTGTCCAATAGCGGGCAGCAACAACGTTTTCCCTGCATTGGCAAATGCTTCGATGGCCTCCTCCTTATTTACTTTGATAAAGCCAAAGGTATCGTAATGTACCCCTAAAACAGTAGCACATTGTACAAAGTTGCTAGCTTCTATGGCATCGGCTACATCCATCGTAAAATTATCGCCGATAGGCAATATAGCCACTTGCAAGTTGGCCCATTTGGGAATTAGTTGCATATCGAGGGTTAAAGCCGTATCTCCACTATAATAAAGATTGCCTTCTGCTGCTGTAATCACAAAGCCCATTGGATTGCCCCCATAACTTCCATCGGGCAGTCCGCTGCTATGGTGCGCTACCACACATTTAACGGTTCCAAAATCAAAGTTCCATTTGCCGCCCGTATTCATGGGGTGCGTATTTTGAATGCCCTGCAAATTGAGCCAACGTACAATTTCCCAAGAAGCGACTACTTTACAACCTGTTTGCTGCGCAATAGTGATTGCATCAGCAATGTGGTCTTCATGACCATGGCTGAGTAATATATAATCGGGATGAAGGGTTGAGATATTGATATGCTTAGCCAATTCGTTGTAACGAATAAAGGGATCGAATAAAATTATTTTTCCACCCAATTGAACGCTAAAACAAGAATGTCCGTAATAAGTAATTTGCATTGCCGTAAAGTTTGATGTATGATTTGGAAAAAAACTTAGCTTGAGTTTACTCGTATTGGCTGCAAATTACAACACATTGCTTCAATTGTTGTGTAAAAACAGTTGACAAAGGCCTTGCTTTTTTATTTTGCAATAGGTACTTTTGTAAGTAATTGTATATTCGCTTTTACAAATACCCTATTTTGATGTATCCACAAGTGTACAAATACTTTGTCATTACCAAAAAACTAACCATACCTGGCATTGGTTATTTTAACATCAAAGCGCTTCCCGCTAAGCTCGATTTTGTAGAGCGCGTACTACATGCTCCTACGTTTACGGTTGAGTTTGTACCACAAAATGTAGCCGCCGATAAAAAGTTGTACCAATACTTATCAAAAGAATTGGCCATTGATGAATGGCAAGCCGTTAATCAATTTCAAGAATTTACCGAAAACTTGATAGAAAGTGTAGAAAAAAATGGCAATATTAAACTTAGTGGCATTGGCACCTTACGCAAAAACATCAATAATACTTTGTACTTAGAACCCGAATTGGCCACTAAACCTTTACACGACGATATTCACTTGGCATCTGAAAGCAATACCAACTCTACCGCTAATTTGGTACAATTGTACACAACAGGTAACAGTTTGATATACACAGAAGAATTGGAAAGTGACCAATTGGAAAAAATTGTCAAATCCGAAGCACAAGATTATTGGTGGGTATGGGCGCTTGTAGCTGCATTAATGGGTGTAGGCGCACTTTTGTATTATTATATTTAAAATCCTTTAACGCATTCCAAAAGGCCTATTTTTTATTTCGCTTTTACTTATAGCAAACTACAACAATTCGTTTTCGGGGTAGTGCTTGTCCTATCTTTTGGGTGAATGTAACTAGTTTGGGATGCTTATTGTTTTAAAACATGACAACAACTATTTCGTACCAACAATGCCCTGCTTGCGGCAGTTCACAAATTACCCAAGTTCTCAACGCAATTGATTATACCGTCAGCAACGAGCAATTTGACATATGGCACTGCCAACAGTGTACCATGAGGTTTACGCAAAACGTGGCAACGCTCGAACACATTGGAAAATACTATCAATCAACTGCTTATGTATCGCACAGTGATACGCAGGAGGGTTTGATTAACCAACTGTATCACCGTGTTAGAAATTTTACCTTGCGGCAAAAACAACGCTTGTTGCAAAAAATAACCGGTTTAAAAAAAGGTTGTTTGTTAGATGTAGGAGCTGGCACGGGTGCCTTTGCACACACGATGCAGCAGGCAGGTTGGACAGTTACCGGCTTGGAACCCGACGATACAGCAAGGCGAGTAGCTTTAGACAAATACCAACTTTCCTTAAACACACCTGAAAGCCTATATCAATTAACTGCTGCTAGCTTTGATGCCATAACCTTATGGCATGTATTGGAACATGTACACGATTTGCAAGGGTATTTACAGCAATTTAATCAATTACTATCAGCAAAAGGCAGCCTTATTATTGCGGTACCTAATTACACAAGTTTTGATGCACATTATTATCAAGCCCAATGGGCAGCCTATGATGTACCAAGACACCTATACCATTTTTCGCCAAAAAGCATGCAATTGCTAGCAGCAAAACATGGTTTTAAACTAACCACCCACTACCCTATGTGGTTCGACAGTGTATATGTGAGTATGCTGAGCGAACAATACAAAAATGGAAAAAGCAGTTTTATAAAGGCCTTGTTCATTGGTTTGTGGTCTAACTTACCCGTGATAGGTAATGCCACTAAATGCAGCTCGGTAATTTATGTATTGAAAAAAATATAACTTTTTCGCGTTTAGGTATTGTTTAAAACTTGACCCCGAAAGTAACAGTTACATTTCCTAACTGTCCATTCTGCTGTGCAAAAGTGTTGGCTTTGTCGCTCAATCTATAAGGAAACAAGTAATCGGTCAGCCAAGTACGTGCATAGCTTAGGTCTATAAAGCGACCGTGGTTTCTGTAACCAATACCACAAGAAGCCACATAACGATTGGCCGTTAATATTTTTTCGGCGTAAGGACTTCCATAAAAAGCGCCCCCGAGCCTAAACATCCATATATTCAATTTCAGCTCACCGCCAACCCGCACATTCAAATTATTTTGGTAGGTATTTTTAATGGCTCCATTTACGGCTTGCAAATAGCTTTCGGCCACAGCATCTTCGGCATCATCTGGCTTTAGGCGCGCGCCTTTGTAACGCACATATTCTACATCGGCACTAATAAATGCCCGTTGCTTACGGGTATCGGCTACCTCTCTAAACACATAACTTCCACTAACTATCAACCGCAATGGCGTTACAATTACATATTTTCTAATGCCGGCTTTTCCATCGTTTAGGTTATCGCTGCTTTCGGTATGTACTCCTGCATAGTTTTCGGTATTGGCTACCATGGAACTGCGTATTTGATCGCGCATACCTATCAACTGCGGCGTGTGCAATGCCAAGCCAAATCGTACATAGGGACGAGGTTTGTAAATAGTTCCTAGTTTTAATCCTACCCCCGCCCCACTGCTTTGAAACTGTTCATGGTAAGTAAAATAACCAAAACCATTATTGGCAATACCCGACACGTCGGTTTCGCTATAGGTAAGGGTACGTCGGTATTGTACAATTGGAATGGTAATACTACCGCCCCAATGCCATACATCGTTGGTGTTTGTGGCAAACCCTACGGCTATTTCGTGCATACCCCCTCTTGTTGCTGCTTGATACAGTTGTTGTACACCGCTAGCAGGAACCAAGGTTTTAAAACCATTTACGGAGCCATTTGCCGCCCTTAATGTATCAATCAAGTAAGTTCTAAATGCGAGCGACGATCCAAAAATATAATTGCTTAAAGCAGCGGTAGTATCGGCACCATCTGCAACTAACTCCTCCAAGTATTGCTCACTAAATGAGCTTTTGTTGTTAAACCCTGTAAAAGATAGGTTGTTGTGGTAATTGGCCAATTGGTTGATACTGATAGAAAAAGCACTGCTTGTCCAACTGCCATTCGGATTTTGGGAAGCCCCTGCCCCAAAAACCCAACCCATAGTACCATAATTGAACACGTTTTTTTGCGTATTGGAATCGGTGCCGCGGTATTGCAAAGCGTTTTTTTGTCCCCACATGCCCGGACTAAGCACCCATTCGCGGGTTTTGAAAAATCCCAATCCGGCAGGATTTACATGCGCAGCCGTAATATCGCCTCCCAAGCTACCCATAACGCCGCCCGTTGCCATGTTGCGTGCTGTGCCATTAGCGGTGTACCATGCGGTACGCAAGGCTTCGTCGGGCGTTTGAGCCAATGCGCTTATTGCCGAAAACAGTAGGCAAATAAAAACTGCTTTTTGTTTTAAAAAAAAGAGCAACATAGACGTATTTTTCTTATGATGTTATATATAATAATTGGGATATATTTGCGTTAGGGATTGCAGCGGTTACCCCACAGCTGGCATCCTGAAAGGTGGCGGCGAGGAGTAAAAGCGTAAAGCCCGCCCCGAAGGGGAACGCCCTACACGATTTTATTTTGGATTGCGCGGTTTGCTACTGCTGCTGCCGGTGCTATTAAAACCTCCGCTTCTACCGCCCGCACCACTACTACCCGATGTATTGTTGTAAGTTCGAGAACTGTTGGTATTGGTGGATTTGGTATCGGCACTTTTGCTTGTGGCATTGGTATTGTTGTATTTTGCCTTTACCCATTTAGGAGCAGCGGGTGCATTGTTGCTATTGTCGTACACTTTGTTGTTATAGGCAGCTATATTGCTTGCATGAGTAGTGCCCGAATATTTTTTGGGAACATACGCAGTGGTTGTGGGCTTAAAATAGCTGTTCCAGCCCCAAAACGAGGGTTGGTAGTAGGCACTATTGCTCCAGCCACATGCACAAGTATTGGTGTAGCGATAAGCTGGGCGAAACAAATAGGCATATTGGGAATGTTGCCAATACGAGAAGTCATCGAGCAAGCTCCAACGGCTATAATTGCGGCATTTCATACGTAAATAGCCTTCGTCGGGGGTAGCGGTGGTGGTTACAACCGTTTCCTTTGCTTGTACCATGCCGAAGTGGTTGGGCGAAAAATAAACATCGTCGGGCGTTTGAGTTGCCGAGTAGGGCGATTTACAAGCTACGCACCAAAGCACCACGAAACAAGAAATTAGGTATTTGTACAGCATAAAAAACAAGTTTAAGCCATTAGATAATACGAAGTTACTACTTTTGCCACCCCTGCACACAAGAAGGTAGTGGTACAAAAATGTTGCCGCAACAGGATTGGCATGGCTTTGCAATTGTTAATAATTGACTAAAACAACATACAACACCCGAATATATGAGTAAAGAAATAACATCGAGGGAAAAGGATTACAGTCAGTGGTACAACGACTTGGTGATTAAAGGAGGACTTGCCGATTACAGTGCCGTGCGTGGCTGCATGGTGATAAAACCTTACGGCTATGCATTGTGGGAAAACATGCGCGATGTATTAGACAAAATGTTCAAAGATACCGGCCATGTGAATGCTTATTTTCCGCTTTTTGTACCGAAAAGCCTTTTTGAAGCAGAAGAAAAAAATGCCGAAGGCTTTGCAAAAGAGTGTGCCGTAGTAACACACTATCGCCTAAAAACAGACCCCGATAACAAAGGAAAACTCATTGTGGATCCGGAGGCTAAACTAGAAGAAGAACTGGTGGTGCGCCCAACAAGTGAAGCCATTATTTGGAATACCTACAAAGGGTGGATACAATCGTACCGCGATTTGCCTTTACTCATTAACCAATGGGCCAATGTAGTACGATGGGAAATGCGTACCCGTTTGTTTTTACGTACTGCTGAATTTTTGTGGCAGGAAGGACACACCGCTCACGCTACCAAAGCCGAAGCCGTAGAAGAAGCAGAAAAAATGCTGCATGTATATGCCGATTTTGCCGAAAACTACATGGCGTTACCCGTAATTAAAGGCGTTAAAACACCTAACGAGCGCTTTGCCGGTGCGGAAGACACCTACTGTATTGAGGCACTTATGCAGGATGGCAAGGCCCTACAGGCAGGCACCTCGCACTTTTTGGGTCAAAACTTTGCAAAAGCATTTGATGTAAAATTTAGCGACAAAACCAATAAGCAAGACTATGTTTGGGCTACTAGTTGGGGCGTAAGCACCCGCCTGATTGGCGGCTTGGTGATGGCACACAGCGATGACGATGGCTTAATATTGCCCCCAAAAATTGCCCCGCTGCAAGTAGTGATTGTACCTATTTTTAAAGGCGATGAACAAAAGGGCGTACTAGATAATACGATTCATCCGCTTGTAGCATCATTAAAAGCACTCGGCATTCGGGTGAAATACGACGATAGCGACAACGCCCGTCCAGGATGGAAATTTGCCCAATACGAAATGCAAGGTGTGCCGGTACGTTTGGCGATAGGCATGCGCGACCTAGAAAATGGCGTAGTTGAAATTGCCCGTCGCGATACCAAAGAAAAGCAAACCATTGCCCTTAACGGTATTGAATGGTATATTAAAACTTTATTGGACGAAATACAGCTACACTTGTACAACAAAGCCAAAGCTTTTCAACAAGCCAATATTACACCGGCTAACAGTTGGGACGAGTTTGTACAATTGCTAGATACCAAGGCGGGCTTTATTTCGGCACATTGGGACGGCACTCCCGAAACCGAGGAAAAAATTAAGGAACTCACCAAAGCAACTATTCGCTGCATTCCACTCAACAACCCTTCCGAAAATGGCACTTGTATTCTAAGTGGTCAACCAAGCAGCCAAAGAGTACTGTTTGCAAGAGCTTATTAAATTGATTGGATCAATACCTTTTCAAGCACAGCTATTGTTTTTTGGGGCAGTTGCTGTGCTTTTTTTCTTATGACACCTAGCATCACTTCAAGCACCACACACCAATACAAGGCCCTTACCGGCATGCGTTGTGTACTAGCCACTTGTGTGTTTTTGTACCACAACCGCAAATATTGGCGTGCCAATGTGCCACATTGGTTATTGCAGTTGCTCAACGAACTGCACTTAGGTGTTTCGTTGTTTTTTGTACTCAGTGGTTTTGTAATTGCCCACCGCTACTTGCCCAACCCACCAATACAGGGACGCCCATATATCCAATATTTACTTATGCGGGTGATTCGTATTTTCCCCGTGTATTGGCTTATTGTTCTACTGAGTTTTGCCGATTGGGGCATTCCCAACAACCAACCGTGGTGGCTCACTTTATCGCTGCTGCACGGACTTAGCAACAAGCACAATTTAGATGGACTGGCACAAGCATGGTCGTTAACGGTAGAATACAGTTTTTATACCATCGCTCCTATTGTGTTGCATATTTGGTGTTCTTCGGTGGTACGTGCGTTAGGACTTTTGGGACTAAGCATGGTGGCTGCAATAGGTATTGGCTATGCTTGGCATGCAATCAATGGCAATCCATTTCAATTCATGTACCCTTATCAATTTGTGTTGCACAATACTTTTTTTGGTCGTTGGTACGAGTTTGCAGCGGGTATGTATTTGGCCTCAATCCTACACAAGCCACCTACTTGGCTATCCAAATGCCCCTATCCTACTACCATCGGTGGCGTGGGCTTACTAGTAACTATTTTTGTGATTGCCCAATTTGAACCCACTATTTTCGATCATGGCTACCAACATCCCTTAGGCTTTTTGTGCCAAATGGTATTGGTACCGCTGTTTGCCATCGTGTTGTTTTGGGGATTGATTACCCGCACTTCGTGGTTGCAAACTTTTTTGAGCAGCCAAGCCATGGTGTTGTTAGGCAATGCTTCGTTTGCGTTTTACCTCATTCATATTAGCTATGTGAATATCCGACTACGCAATTGGCATTTGTTTCCCGACCGCAATTTTGTGCTGCTGTGGCTCATTGCAACGCTGTTATATCTTTTCTTCGAAAAGCCCCTACACCAATGGTTGAAACAAAGGGTGAATCAACTGAATTAGGGCAATCGTAAAGTAATTCCATCTTCACTCCTGCTTTATTTTTTTGGAGCATTCCCCTGCGGGGTCGGGCTATTCTGTCTTACTATTTTAGGACTAGACACCAATCGCTTTCCTAAATAAATAGTTCAATAATGAGCAACTACATCGTTTAGCGTAAAAAGCCACCTGCACGTAAATCTTTGTGTATTTGGATAAGATTAGCTGGCAAATCGAAATCCATCAGCCAATTGATATCTAAGCCATTTCTGATAGCGGTCATCATTGTATAATGGCTTTGAACCATTTCGGTAGCCACATCTACCAATGGTTGCTTAAATTCAATATGCAAATCCTCGTGCTGTTTTTGTATTAATAGCATGATTTTATAAATACGTGCAACCACATAAATACAAACTGGATAGGCTTTGGCATACGATTGTAAAGCTATCGCCTGTTGAAAAAATGCCAAGCTCTGTTTCAGCAAATGGCAATTCAGTAAGATTTCGCCCTCAAGGTCTTTGGTGATGGTTACATGTTCGCTGATACGACCACTCAACGATTTCATGAGCATCAACAAATAGGCCATAGAAGTGGTACTAGCGGCGGCATACTTTTGTAATGCCTCGTCTATTTCTTCGTATACATTTTGTCGTTTTTCTTCTACTGTATCTGTATCAACCAAATCAAAGTCTAAAATTTTAGCTTGTTTGCTGTTGCTACGCAACAATTTTACAATCAATTTGTCTTTTTCAGCTTCGGGCAACGCCTTTAATGCTTTTTTAAGTTCGTCTGATAATTTCATGAGTCTTTTTTTTCAACTACATCGCTTGCATTTTTTATGCTTAGTAAAGTGCTGTTTGTGAACACCAACTGTATTTCATTAATGACTATTTTTCTTCACGTGTTTTGCATTTTCCTTGGTTTTGGGAGCTCGTTTTTTCGGACCTATTTTCGAAGGTTCTTCATTGCCGTTAGGTAACCAAATGTAATCGAGCTGCCTTTTGTCTAAACTTGCTGCCACTACCTTAATCCACACTTTATCACCCATTTTAAACGAACGACCACTACGTCTACCTACTAAGCTAAAATCGGCTTCTACATGCCTAAATTCGTCGTAATCGCTCAAGCTAGCTACAGTAACCAATCCTTCGCATTTGTGTTCTATGGTTTCTACCCAAAAACCAAAAGCCGCTACTCCACTAATGACACCTTCATAATTTTCGCCTAAGCGACTGTGCATAAACTCTACTTGCTTGTACTTATTGCTAGAGCGTTCACAATCCATTGCAGCACGCTCGCGCTCGCTACTGTGCTTGC
>JACCDS010745107.1_pt1 | contig 32992 bp, 29 predicted proteins | sample 7446441 | NCBI WGS metagenome assembly JACCDS01 (sample SAMN15323445, study PRJNA562643) | freshwater metagenome | isolation source: river surface water | place: USA:Blue River Watershed | collected 2017-08-17
GTATTTGGATAGCTGTTTTGGGACTTATTGCCTTAACACAGCAGTCTTGCTTTACCACAAAACAACAAATCTATTTTCAAGGACTGGCAGATAGTACTGCGAATGTTTCTATGCAGCAGCCCGATCCTGTTATTCAACGCGGAGATCAGTTATTAATTCGCATTTACGCTTTGGATCAACAAAGCGCAGAGTATTTCAATATTTCTGCTGGTTTGGGTGCTGGAGGTAATGCAGGTGTAGCTATGGCGAATTTGATGAATGGTCCTCAAGGGGGAGCATTGATTGGGTATTTAGTGAATGAAGCCGGTGAGATAGATTACCCAAAATTGGGACCTGTAAAGGTAATTGGATATACACAACAGCGTTTGAGGGATTCTCTACAAGTTTGGTTGCTTCCGTATTTGAAAGAACCCATCGCTTCTGTTCGGTTGCTGAACTTTCGGGTTACTTACATGACATCCGATAGGGCATCTACCATTATTATTGCCAACAACAAAACCAATATTTTGCAATTCTTGGGAATGGTGAATGGGGTAACCTGGATGGATAAACGCGATAATATTTTGGTGATTCGACAATTGGATAATGTACAAAAAACGTACCGCATCAATTTAACCGATGGTAGTGTGTTTTCCTCTCCGGCCTTTTATTTGCAACCCAATGATATTGTGTATGTGGAACCCAACAAGCGTAAATTCTTGGAGACCAATATACAGCTAATCAGCTATGTAGCCACCATCACCAGTACACTAACGGTGCTGTATCTTTTCATCAATAATTTGAGTAACTAATGAGTGAGTCAACCAACAACAAAATCGTCATTGAACAAAAAGACGAAAACACGAATAAGCAATTATTAGAGTCATTATTACGCGATTATATTCCCTATTGGCCGGTGTTGTTGACCTTCGCTCTAGTGGGTTTTTTTACAGCTCGAATATACATTCGCTACCAAGTACCTCAATACAAGGTGGATGCAGGAATTCTGTTAAAAGACGCATCGGAAGAAACCACTGATGATTTACTACGTAAAGCGGTAACGGGTAAATCCAATACCAACAATGAAGACGAATTGGAAGTGCTGAAAGGGGCAAGGGTGATGCGCAGAGCAGTGAAGAAAGCAGAATCTCAGGTGCGAATTATTGCGGTGGGTCGATTTCGGAGCAGTGAAGTTTATAGTGAAGATCCAGCTCTAAAAATCAGCTTGATCAATCCCGATTCAGCCGTATCGGTCAAAGATCGATTTGATTTCGATTTTGCCAAGAACAAGTTGTTAATTGGAAACAAACAATATCCAATAGGTCAGGTTTTTGATTGGAAAGGGAATCGCATTTTGGTGAGCATCAAACCGAATTCAAAAAAAGGTCAATATGCTGATTTTAAAAACAGCAAAGCAAGATCCTTGTTCATCAATATCCTGTCATTGGATGACGCTACCAAGGAAATGCAATCTTCCTTGAAAGTGGAAACCGATAAAAAGTCCAGCATCATCAACTTAGCGGTAGTCTCCTTATCCAAGCTCAAGAGTTTAAATCATTTGAATGCTATAGTAGAAAGTTATCAAGAAGAAACCCAAGCGGAAAAACGCAAAAAAGCGCGTTTTACCATGGATTTTATCGACGATCGACTTTCCTACATTGGTAAAGATTTGGATAGCATAGAATCACGCATGGTATCGGTCAAAAAGAACAACGATGTGCAGCGCATTTCAATCGACGCACAACGTGTTTTGAAAAAATTGGAGTCGGGCGATCAACTGAATGCACAAACCGAATTGCAACTGTTTGTATTGGATGATTTGGAGCGCTATGTAAAAGGCAGAATCTCTAAACCGGGTATGGTTCCCAGTTCCATTGGACTGACGGATGCAAATTTGAACACCTATTTTGATAAGTTGTACGAAGCCGAAAACAAGTATTCCGTGGCTTTGTCTAACAATGGTCCCAATAACGATCAGGTTCGATTGATCAAAAAGGAAATAGATACCTATAAAGCATCCCTTTTGGAAATTATACAAAATACGCGTAATAATTTGTTGACCATTCAGCGCAAGGCTCAGGGGGATTATTCGAAATACAACCGGGAATTTGATGATGTAATGAGAAGCATTCCTTCCAAAGAGCGCGAATTGTTGGATATTACCCGTCAACAAGAAATCAAAAATGCGTTGTACAAGTTTCTGTTGGAGAAACGCGAAGAAGCAGCCATTCAAATGGCCGGTACTTTGAGTGATATTCGTATTGTAAGAGAACCCTTTGGGGGGGATATGGTTTCACCCAGAATTCCACAAACCTTAGGATTGTTTACCATCGGATTTGCCATGTTTGCTTTGGCTTTATTGTTTTTGAAAAGTACCATTCATAACCGCGTATTATCGCGTACTGAAATAGAAAATCGTACGAACGCTCCCATTATTGGTGAAATTGTTGAAATCCGAACCGATTCTCCTCTTGTCGTAAAAGATGGAAATAGAACCTTGATTGCAGAACAGTTTAGGGGTTTGCGAACGCAATTGAGTTTTTTCGCGCATCAGAATCGTTGCAACAGAATTTTGGTGACATCGAGTTTGCCCGGTGAGGGTAAGTCGTTTTGCGCTACCAACATTGCTCTTTCTTTTGCTTTAGCCGGCAAGAAAACCGTGGTTATCGAATCGGACATGCGTAAACCCAATGTGGCCCGTTATTTGAATGTATCGAGAAGAACGGGATTGAGTGGTTATTTATCGGGCAGTTCTACCAAGGAAGAGATTCTTTTTGCCGTAAAAGACACCGAAAATCTTTGGGTTATACCGGCGGGCGCTATTCCTCCCAATCCGGTGGAGTTAATTTTGAATGGGTTGTATGCTCAGTTATTGGATGAATTATCTAAGGATTTCGATTATATCATCATTGATTGTCCTCCATTGGGCTTGGTAACCGATGCACAGGAAATCGCTAAGTTTGTTGATTCTACCGTATTTGTGGTTCGGCAGGGCTATACACCTCGAGAAGCCATTGTGCATATTTTGAATCGATATTTTGAAGAAGGGCGAATTCAGAACATGAATGTCTTGTTGAATGGTATTCGGGGGGGTATTTCTGGCTATGGCTATGGGTACAATTATGGCTATGGAAACGGCTATGGCTATGGCTATGGATATGGGTACGGAACCTACAATTACAGCTATGGTTATGGCTATTACGGTTCAGAAAGTAAGGCGAAAAATCCATGGTTGGATAAATTCAATGGAATCTTTATTGCACCTTTTTTGGCATTTGTGGGCTACAGAAATAAAGCGAAAAAGAAAAAATAGTGCTTTTTACAAATTTTTTTAGCCATTTATTCCTTTTTAATCATTGCTTAACAGCTAATGAGTATTTTTGCTACTCAAAATCGTATCAGTTTACATTTGGATGTAACTGAAGTGGCGAAGCTGTATCATGATAGAAACATTAATTCAGGGTAAGATCCGAGTTAAATTGTTAACCAAACTTTTTCTCAATCCGAACAACGTGGTTTACCTCAGAGGCTTGGAAAAGGAATTTGGGGTGAGTTCCAATACGGTACGTTTGGAGTTGAAAAAGCTCAGTTCGGTGAATCTGATTGAAACAGTCGAAAATTCTGAAAATAATCAGAAGCAGTACAGAGCCAATCCAGAGCACCCCTTGTTTGATAATTTAAGGGGTTTTATCTTGAAACAATTTGGTTTAGATGCCCTCATTGAGAAAGTTTTTGATCGAATAGGTCAAGTGGAACAAGTGTACCTAACCCACGATTGGGCCGAAGGAAAGACTGGGCCATTTATGGACTTGGTGGTGGTAGGCAAAGTGGATCAACTGTATTTGCATGATTTAATCCGAAAGGCAGAACCTATTTTGCAGAGAAAAATACGGGTGGCTGTTTATTCGGATATTCACGTTTTACCCAATTTGGAGTATATTCCTAGTTTACGTTTAATATAAAGAGTTTTAAAATGACGAACTTCAATAATAATCCCAAAATTGCTATCATTGGATTGGGCTATGTGGGTTTACCTTTAGCGGTAGCTTTTGCAGAAAAGTATTCAGTAATTGGTTTTGACATCAACGAACAACGAGTTGCAGAATTGAATCAAGGAAAGGATCATACCTTAGAAGTAGAAGACGATTTACTTCAGAATGTATTGCTTCAAAATGATTCATATTTTGGTTTACGTGTAACCACAGATTTATCAATGATTGCTCAATGTAGCGTTTTTATCGTTACGGTACCTACCCCGACCGATAAATACAATCGACCCGTATTAACTCCCATGATAAAGGCTAGTGAGTCGATTGCTTCCGTTTTAAAGCCCAATGATATAGTAATTTACGAAAGTACAGTATATCCAGGTGTCACGGAAGAAGAAATGGTACCTGTATTAGAACGGGTAAGTGGTATGAAGTTCAATCAGGATTTTTATTGCGGTTATTCTCCTGAGCGGATCAATCCGGGCGATAAAGAACATACGGTGACTAAAATTTTGAAAGTCACATCAGGTTCAACACCTGAAGTTGCAGACTTTATAGATGATTTGTATAAATCAGTCATTGTTGCTGGTACACACAAGGCAAGTTCTATTAAAGTGGCAGAAGCTGCTAAAGTAATTGAAAACTCACAGCGCGACATTAACATAGCCTTCGTGAATGAATTGGCAAAGATTTTCAACCTGATGGGAATTGACACCCACGAGGTGCTGGAAGCGGCGGGCACGAAATGGAATTTCTTGAAATTCAAACCGGGATTGGTTGGAGGACATTGTATTGGAGTAGATCCGTATTATTTGGCTCAAAAAGCCCAAGAAGTTGGGTATCACCCCGAAATTATTTTAGCAGGCAGAAGGGTGAATGACGGAATGGGGAAATACGTGGCCACCGAAGTAGTGAAGCTAATGATGCGTAAGGACATCAAAGTTATTGGCTCAAGAGTTTTGATTATGGGATTTACTTTTAAAGAAGATTGTCCGGATGTGCGTAATACAAAGGTGATAGATATTTACAACGAATTGAAAAATTTTGATATTGAAGTAGATGTATTTGACCCATGGGCAAATCCTGAAGAAGTAATGCATGAGTATGGTTTAGTCGTGAAAAATGAGTTACAAAATGTTCAATATTCAGCTGCTATCTTGGCGGTAGCACATAAGGAATTTGACAAAATAGATATACGAAATCATATAAAAGATGGAGTTTTGTATGATGTGAAAGGAATATTGAGAAAAGATAAATCCGATGCTCGTTTGTAGAAAAATATAATATGAAAGGAATAATTTTAGCTGGGGGATCTGGTACACGATTGTACCCATTGACCATGGTTGTTTCAAAACAATTGTTGCCCGTTTATGATAAACCCATGATTTATTACCCTTTATCGGTTTTAATGTTGTCTGGTATCAGGGAAATACTTATAATTTCAACGCCAAATGATTTGCATAATTTTGAGAAATTGCTAGGTGATGGTAGCCAATTGGGTATAAAGTTGAGTTATGCCGTACAACCTTCTCCAGATGGTTTGGCGCAGGCGTTTATAATTGGGGAAGAGTTTATTGGTGATGATAGTGTTTGCCTAATTTTAGGAGATAATATATTCTATGGTGCTGGCTTAAAAGAATTATTAGATGAATCAATAAAAGTAGTAGAAAACGAGCAAAAGTCTGTTATCTTCGGTTACTATGTTGAAGATCCCGAGAGATATGGTGTAGCTGAAATAGATGAGAATAACAATGTAATATCTATAGAAGAGAAGCCAAAGTATCCTAAATCTAATTATGCAGTAGTAGGCTTATATTTTTATCCTAATTCAGTTGTTAGAATAGCAAAAAATATTCTACCATCAGAGCGTGGAGAATTGGAAATAACAACTGTAAATGAGGAATACTTGAATCAAGGTAATTTAAAGATTAAAACTTTGAGTAGAGGGTATGCTTGGTTGGATACAGGGACACATGAATCATTAACTGAGGCAACAGAGTTTGTAAAGGCAATAGAGAAACGAACAGGTCTGAAAATTGCTTGTATTGAAGAAATAGCTTTTAAGTTAAATTGGATAGATAGAACAAGTATGGTGAATATTGTCATGAAATATGGGAATAGTACCTATGCTAATTATGTAAAAAAGTTAATTGATATAAAATGATACCTGTAACCCGACCGTTTACACCACCAATAAATGAATATATAGATTTATTGGGTGGAATTTGGCAACGTAATTGGTTAACAAATAATGGACCAATTGTTAATGATCTAGAATCTAGGTTAAAGGAATATTTAAATCTGGAGGAATTACTTTATGTCTCAAATGGTACAATTGCTCTTCAAATTGCAATCAAAGCCCTGAATTTAAAAAAAGAAATAATAACAACTCCTTTTAGTTATGTGGCAACTACTTCTTCAATTGTTTGGGAAGGATGCACCCCAATATTTGTAGACATAGATAAGGAAACTTTAAATATTGATGCATCTAAAATTGAAGAAAGAATAAATAGCAACACAGAAGCTATATTAGCAACTCATTGTTTTGGAAACCCATGTGATGTCGAATCTATAGAAGGTATAGCCAGAAAACACAATTTAAAAGTAATATATGATGCTGCCCATTGTTTTGGTACAAAGTATAAAGGCGAGAGCATTTTTAAATGGGGTGATATTTCAACTACTAGCTTTCACGCAACTAAGCTATTTCATACAATAGAAGGGGGGGCGGTATTTTCCAAGAATAGAGAAATATTGAATGAATTAGCTTGGAGGAGAAATTTTGGCCATAATGGACCAGAAGAGTTTCATGGTGTAGGAATAAACGCGAAAAACTCCGAATTTCATGCAGCAATGGGAATTGTAAATCTAAAATATATTGAAAAAATCTTAGAATCAAGGCGATTACAAGCGAATTATTATGATGAAAACTTGAGCTCATTGAATATTTTCAAACCAAAAATTGGAGATAATGTTGAGTTTAATCATTCATATTATCCAATTGTTTTTGAAACACAAGAGCAAATGATGAAAGTTAAATTGAAATTAGAACGACATGAAATATTTACCCGTAGATATTTTTACCCTAGCTTAAGTTCATTAAATTATGTAAATCAACAAAATACACCTATATCTGATGACATATCCTCTAGAATATTATGTTTGCCAATGTATTTTGAATTAAAACAAGTTGAAATTGATCTAATTTGTAAACATATAATTAGTGCTCTAAAGTAAAATAAACATGATAATAGTAGGTGCAAAAGGATTTGCTAAAGAAGTGATAGAAGCGCTAGTAATTGAAAATAATTACTCTGGTGATGTCTATCTTTTTGATGATATAAATGCAGATTTGTTTGGTAAAGTTTTTGGAAAATTTCAAATTTTAAAAACCCTAGAGGAAGTATCAATTAAACTTGGTCCTGAATTTAAATATACAATAGGTGTAGGGGGACCTATCATAAGATCTAGACTGATGGAAAAATTTGATAAAATAGGAGGAATTCTAACTTCCGTTAATTCGAGTTTAGCAAAAATTGGTAGCTTTGAAACTGAAATAGGGATAGGCTCAAATATTATGGCAGGATCCATAATAACGAATAGTGTAAAGATTGGAATTTCGTCATTAATTAATTTGAATTGCACAATTGGGCATGATTGTAAAATTGGGGATTTTTTGGAGATGTCTCCAGGTGCGCACATTTCTGGTAATTGTTTAATTGGAGATTTCGTTTCAATTGGTACAAATGCAACGATACTACCTAAAGTTAAAATCGGATCAAATGTAATAATTGGAGCAGGGTCAGTTGTTACTAAAGATATTCCTGATAATTCTTTAGTAGTGGGAATTCCAGCTACAATAAAAAAAGAACTGTCACCTTTGTATTGAAAATGAATGAAATGCAGCCTTTTTTAATAAATTAGTCAAAATTATTTATTTGAGATTTGATAGTGTAAATAAAATTACTCAACTCTTATAAATATTGTATCAAATCCGTATGGTTTTGGTTTAACTGTTTACTAACAATTTTTAAAATTCTTTTCTCTATTTTACAAATTTCTTCTTCGATTTAATAGAGCCAAATATGCTTTAAACATTTTTAGCTGGACAATTTTATTTGTTATTATAAATTGTAATTCATAAGGAAACATTTGTAATAGTATTTTAAATTTTAAAGCTGATCTAATAAAGGAATTATTCTTTATTAAAACTAATACAATTTAGCCATGTTTTAAAAACTTAATGGAACTAAAAAATTTAAAATTAAAATCTATTTCCGCAATTCGTTGGGCAACTTTAGAAAAAATCGCGGTTCAAATCGTTAACTTTGTAATAGGTATACTATTGGCTAGAGTTATTTCTCCAGAAGAGTTTGGAACTGTAGCTATGATAACAGTTTTTACTGGTATTTTAATGGTTTTTAGGGATTTTGGTATAGGCTCTGCGTTAATACAACAAAAAGAAATAGATGATATGGATTGTCATACTATGTTTTGGACAAATATAGCAATAGGAGTAATATTAACAATCCTAGTAATTTTGAACGCTAGTTTAATTGCAAGTTTTTATAAAAACTTAGAATTGTATAGTTTAACTATTTTGTTCTCTATAACATTTTTTATCAATAGTTTTACTTTCGTCCATGAAACGCTTTTTCGCAAGAATTTGGATTTTAAAGTTTTGTTTTATGCAAATTTCTTTTCTATGTTAATCAGTGGTCTAATATCATTAGGGTTAGCTTATTTAGATTTTGGTGTAATTAGCTTGATATGGCGTGGAATTTTAAATGTGATATTTATGAACGTTTTTTTATGGTTCAATTCTAGTTACAGACCAAAATTTAAATATTCATTGGATAGATTGAAAGTTTTATTGAACTATTCAATTCCTCTACTAGGTTCACAGTTAATAAATTATTTTACAAGAAATGGTGATAATTTAATTGTAGGAAGATACTTGGGTTCATTTCAATTAGGAATTTATAGCCGGGGTTATCAGTTTGTTTTAGTCCCTGTCAAAAACATGACTGGTGTAATTTCCAAGGTTATGTTTTCATCGTTATCTGTCATAGGTGACAATTTAGAATTAGTACAGAAAACATATTTAAAAATGATAAGACTCGTGTCGACAATTACGATTCCTATAATCTTAGGGGTTTTTTTCTTGGCAGATTCTTTTGTTTACATAATACTAGGGGAGAATTGGAAAGAAGTAATTATTGTGATTAAAACAATGACATTTGTAGGTGCTGTTCAGTCCGTCGGTGTATTGGTGGGGGTGATTTTCAATTCTCAAAACAAAAATAAACTAATGTTCAATTTAAACATTATTTCGGCATTATTTTTTTTTGGTATGGTAATTTTTGGTGTCCAATATGGTATAACCGGTTTATTAAATTCAGTATTGTTCTCATCATTAGTTATACATATACCTCAAGCTTACTTTGCCTTAAGAACTATTAGTTTGAGTTTAAAAGATTATTTTTGGGCATTATTTCCAATTATTATTTCTACAATTGTAAGTTTTATAATTATGCATTTATTAAAGTCATACATTGTTGATAAAATTGGAATTACAACCACCTTTCATCTCTTAAATTTAATATTGTCAATACCCATAATGCTTATGTTAACTTTATTTTTTCTGCGAATTTTTAATAACAAGGATTTTATAGACGTTAAAAATATGATTCAGAAAGATTTATTAAGAGTGTAAATACAATTTTAGGTGTAAAAAGGTAAGATTATTAATCAAAGTAGTAAATTGAAAATTCTAAATTTAATTAATGATATAAAGTTTGTACAATTTGCTCAAAGAACCTTATTTGATACTGGTAGTGTTAGTAATATTTGGTGTAGCTTTGTTTTGGAAAATGTTGAAACGTTACTTTTTATTAGAGATGAGTCTGAATTAAATGAATTATTGTCTGATATTGATGTGTTAATATTACATTCTTTGAATAATTTCGAATTAAATTTATTAAATAAAATTGAATTCAAAGGACTTATTGTTTGGAAAGGTTATGGAAAAGATTATTATCGTTATATTTATCTTAACCCTTTAAGACTTTTTGATGCTAAAACAAAGTATTTATACCTGAAATTTAATCAGAAATCTGGAATTAGGTTTTTTCTTTCATTGTTAAAACAAAAGTTGTTCATAGATCGTAGTATCAAAAATCTGCGAAGAATAGACTTGTTTATTCCAGTATTAGAAAATGAGAATTTATTGATGAAAAAAAGCGTGTTGAATTTTTTGGACTGCTATAATAAACATTGGAATTATGTGCCATTCCTTGAGAAAAATACCTATTATGGTCGTAAGAATAATATTATTGTCGGAAACTCAAATACATATTCCAACAATCACTTAGAAGTTTTGGATTTGTTAAGGAAATTAAAAGTTAGAGATAGATATATATTTGTGCCATTGTCATACGGATCGGCTGGTATAAATTATCGAAATGAAATTATCAGAATAGGTAAGGCGTATTTTGGAGATAATTTTGTCCCGATTTTAGATTTTTTACCTTCTGAAGAATATAACAGAATAATTTACAGTTGTGAATTTATGATAATGAATCATTATAGACAACAAGCATTAGGTAATATTTTAGAAGGTTTGAATTCAAAAGTTACAATTTACTTAAATGAGAAAAACCCAATTTATGACTACTTAACTATTAACGGTATTTTGATTGGAAATATAAATGATTTAGAGAAAAACAAATTTTTAAAGTTGAGTGACTCAAACAAAGAAATTAATAGGGAAAAAGTGGTTTCAATGCACTCTGATGTCGAACTAAATCGTAGAACTGAGGATCTTTATACTGATCTTCAAATCCTTTTGCAAAATAGACTCGTTTGAAAAGATTTTTATTTGGTTTAATAGCGCTTTACCCACTTGCTGGTTATTTTTCAAGTATCTTTTTAGGTAGAAATCCAGAGTTTTTGTTATTTTTGGTATCGATAATAATTTTTGTCAAAATTTTAATACAAAATCAAATAAGGATTGATATTTTTTCAGGTTTGTATTTAGTATATTTAATTATTGATATTTTAATTAAATATGTGATTTTAGATTTTCCGTTGATTCCTGGTATTGGTTATGTTTATTACACTTTTAGTCTTTTAGTTTCATTATTAATAATTATTATAATTAATAGTACTAATATTACGGATAAAAATATAATCGAGATAAATAATTTACTCAAATATATCATTATAATTGCATGTGTAGTTAGTATATATCAATTTGTATTTGATCCATACTTTTTAATCCCGGAAAATGATTTTTTGTTAGATACTAATGAATTAGAAGATACAAATAATATAAGGGTATCATCAATTTTTAGATTAGAAGGTGATGGTAAAGGAGTTATGTTCAGTGTTCCTATTTTCGGTTTATTAATTTTATCAAACAAGCGAACAATAAAACAAAATGAGTTGTTATTTATTATTTTTCCGATTTTTATTATTACTTTTTTGAGTGGAAGTCGTGCTGGATTAATTAATTTTATAATAATGCTAATTTTTTCTATGAAGGAAAATAAAAAGCTGTTAGGCTATATATCGTATATTGTATATTTTCTATTTATGATATATTTTGTTGTAAATATTTTGGATTTTAAAATTGATTCTTGGGTTGAAAATAGACTTCAAGCAGATACTAAATCAAGAACAGATATTTTTGAGTATACTTATGATATGGTCAGTAAAAATCCGGTTTTTGGAGATGGAAGAAGCGGATTGAAAGGATTTGATGATGAATTTGCATCAAAGTATACCTTCGGAAATAAGGTACATAACGGTTTTTTACGTACTTTAATCAATTATGGTATAATCGGGTTGCTAATTTTTGGGATTATTGTTTTTGTATTTTTGTCAAGAGCATATTATCTAGTTAGGCATCATAATGATAGGACAATTTTAGGTGTATTTTTAATTTTTTTTATAACAAATTTTACAGTGGATATCACTACCTTTATGTGGCCAGGATTATTGTTAAGTTTAGTTTATTACAAATATATTTCAAACAGAAAGATTAAAGTATCATGAATATTATTATAGTTATTTTAGCAAGGGGTGGGTCGAAAGGTATACCCAGGAAGAACATTGCTTTAGTAAATGGAAAACCTTTGTTAGCTTATGCCATTGAAAAATCTAAAGCAATAAAATATACTTGTGATGTATTAGTTTCTACAGATGATAATGAAATAGCGGCTATTGCCGAAGAATATGGAGCATTAGTACCATTTCTTCGTCCTAAGGATTTAGCTTTGGATAATACCGAATCACTACCAGTTGTCCAACATGCTGTAAGCTTTATGGAAAATCAGAATTGTAAAAAGTATGATTTTGTTTTATATGTTCAACCTACATCACCACTTTGCAGAGTTGAGGATATTGAATCTTGTATTGATGCTTTAGTTAACAATCCACAATATAATAGTGCTGTAACTACGGTTAAAGTTGGTACACATCCTTTTAAGATGAAAAGATTAGTTGATGGTGAGCGATTAATTAATTTAATAGATCAAGGTTTTGAAGATATGAGACCAAGACAATCTTTACCACCAGTTTATAGAAGAACTGGTGCGGTTTATGCAAGTCGCAGAAATGTTGTAATGCTTCAAAATACATTAGTTGGTGATCCATGTTATGCAGTTTTAGTACCCGAAGAAACAGCAATTGATATAGATAGCCCAATAGACTTAGAATTGGTAAAACTTATTATGAAAAAAAATTAAAAAGATGGAAATAAAATTAATTGCTGAATTATGCCAAAATCATAATGGTGATTTTGAGTTAGTAAAGAAAATGGTAGATGCCGCAGTAGAAGCAGGAGCAACTCATGTTAAAATCCAACATATTCATGTTAAGAATCTCAGTTTTCGCCCTCAATTTGAAAATGGTTTAATTGAAGATGGTATAGTTAAATCAATTAAAAGACCATTTCAAATAGAGTATAATAGATTGCTGGGTTTAGAGTTAACAAAAGAAGAGAGCAAGAAATTTGTTGAATATGTAAAATCAAAAGGTGCAATTCCAATGACTACTTGTTTTACAAGAGATTCAATAAAAGAGTTAGTTGAAGAAGGTTACACTTCAGTTAAAGTTGCAAGTTATGACTGCGCGTCTTATACTATGTTAAGAGAATTGGCAAGTTCATTTCCAGAGATTATGATTTCAACGGGTGCAACTTTCGATGAGGAAATTGTTAAAGCATCTGAAATTTTAAAAAATTATAATACTGAATTTTGTTTTTTACATTGTGTAACAATTTATCCAACACCTCTAAATGAAATGCATTTATCAAAAATTGAATGGTTAAAATCCTACGCGAATATTGTTGGATTTTCAGATCATTCTTTGGTAGAGCGAGATGGTATTTTAGCAACCAAAGCTTCTATTGTTTTAGGGGCAAAAGTAATCGAGAGACATTTTACAATTTTGGAAAAAGATGAAACCAAAGATGGTCCGGTTTCAATAAGACCAGCACATTTATTAGAATTAAAAAGGTTCTCAAATTTGAGTCAAGACGATCAAATACGTGAATTAAATATTGAAATGCCCAATTGGAAAGAAGTTTTAATTGGGAATTCAAATAGGGAATTAACAGATGCTGAACTTTTGAATAGAGCTTATTATCGAGGCCGTTTTGCATCTCCCAGAAAAACCGGAGAACATCGATCAGAAAACATGATATATAATTGGGAGGAAACAATTTTATAAAAAATGAAAACTATTTTAACTACTAATCAAAATGAGAATCTATTGGCTGTTATTGAAAAAATGGCTAATGGTAATTATAACTATAAAGGTTTGGCAATCGTATTAAACGAGAGTGAACAAGTATTAGGTATATTCAATGATGGGGATTTAATTAGATTAATAGCATCGGGTAAATCTTTAGACACACCTGTGATGGAAGTAATGACGAAAAACCCCGTTACTGTTAATAATAGACTTAATAATGAAGAAATAATAAAGTCAGTAAAATCACAATTAAACGAACGAAAAAGCCATGTAAATAGATTAAGAGATGTAATATTGGTCGACGATGAAAATCGATTAGTTAACGTTATCAGTTATATTGATTTAATTACTTCAAATAGTTTTGTAGAACGTTCAATTGCTATTTATGGACAAGGATTTGTAGGAATAACTTTAGGTGCTTCATTAGCAAGTATTGGACACAAGGTATATGGCATAGATCTATCAAGTGAACTAATCTCTAAACTTAAGAAAAATATTATTCATGTATTTGAACCAGGTTTAAATGATTTAATTGAATCTACGCAAAACGCAAAAAAGTTAGTTTTTTCGGCTGAGCTTCAAGCAGAATCTGTCGATTATTACATAGTCGCGGTAGGAACCCCAGTAAATGAGAATGGCGTTGCAAATTTAACAGCATTGGAAAATGTTTGTAAAACTATTGGAAAAAGGATTAAACATAATGATGTCATAATGCTAAGATCTACCGTACCTGTGGGTACAACTAGTAATATTGTCCGAGATATATTGGAACAACAATCTGGCTTGGTTGCAGGAAAAGATTTTTATTTGGCATTTACCCCTGAACGCACTGCAGAGGGTAAAGCCATGAAAGAGCTGAGAGAACTACCTCAGATTGTTGGTGGGTTGACACCAACCTGTACAAAAAAAGCAAGCGATTTATGGGCTTCATTAACAGATTCTGTAATACCCGTTGAATCTGTGGAGGCAGCAGAACTTGTAAAGTTAATGAATAACAGTTTTAGGGATTTATCATTTGCCTTTTCAAATTCTGTTGCATTATTAGCTGATAAATTTAATATTAATTCATTTAAACTAATAAATTCAGCAAATGAAGGCTATCCAAGAAATAGAATTCCATTACCGAGTCCAGGAGTAGGTGGTTATTGTTTAACAAAAGATCCTTATTTATTCGCATCAGTAGATTCCGATTTGGGTCATGCTAAACTAGCTAAAACAGGAAGAAAAGTAAATGATGATTCCCAAGACTATGTCTGTAAACAAGTAGAAAAATATTTATTTAGAAATAGAATGCAAATAATTGATACGAAAATATTGGTTGTGGGCATTGCTTTTAAAGGTTGGCCTGAAACTAATGATTTACGAGGATCCTCAGGCGTTTATGTTGCAAACCAACTAAAAAACAAAGGTGCAGATGTAAGTGTTTGGGATGCTGTAGTAAATAAGGAGGAATTACAAAATTTAAATTTTAAAATTGCAAAGTATCCCGAAGAAGTTAATGAGTTCGATGTCATTTTAATTTTAAATAACCATCCTGCCAATATACCAACAGGTTTAATTACTAGAATTCAAAATTCAAAAAAGATGATATTTGACGGTTGGAGTTTATTAGATGCTAAAAGCATCGAGAAACTTGGAAATATTACATATAGCACAATGGGGTATATGACACCTTTAAATTGATAAACTTGAAAGTAGCAATATTTTCATGTGACAATGGTTACGGACATGCAAGAAGGTCTATTTTAGTTGGTCGTTATTTAGCTAAAAAAGGATTTGATGTCACAGTGTTTGTTACATTTGATGCTATACATAGATTTACAAAATTGTTCTCAGACTTACAAAATGTGAGATTTAAAGAATTTCAGCCAGAAACTAAAAGATATTTGCATGAGAATCGTATTTATGAGAATAACCCTTTTGAAAAGTTTAAAAATTCAATTTGGGATTTTGATTATGTGATTTCTGATAATTTGCCAGAAATTTTAATTTATCGTTCAGACGCATTTCTGTCAGGATCATTTTTATGGCATCAAATTACAAAAGAAATCGATAATGATTATCGTAATAATCTGAAAGAACTTTTTTTAATAAATAAAGTAAAAATATTCGCGCCTAAATTTTTTTCAATGCCAGATTTATCTAAGGAGTTAGAAGTATTAGAGTGTGGATTGGTAATGCCAGATAGAGTTATTTCTGCTCAAAAGGGCAACTTATTAATTTCAGGTGGAAAAACTAAAAATATAAATGAGCAATTAATAAAGTTAATTGAGATATTGATTCAAAACACGGATGCTCAAATGTTATTTAAAACGATTTATCTGGATGAGGATCTCTATAATGATAGATATAAAAACCTAGGTTTTGAAAAAGCAAATTTTAGTGCAGAAATGTATTCTACATTATCTGTAGCGATAATTCGGCCAGGAATTGGAACTATCACGGAATGTATAGCGAATAGAGTTTATATTTTGACAATAGATGAAAGTACAAATGATGAAATAACCTATAATACTAATCAAATTAGAAAATTAGGTATTGGTGAAAGATTTGATATAGACACTCTTTTGAAATTTAATTATGAAAATTGGGTGTCAATAAATCACCAACAGTTTGAAAAAATAAATTTGTCTGGTGCGGAAGATGTATATAATTATTTGCTTTCAAAGTGACAAACACAAGTAAAGGACTAATTATTTACATTGTGGGCAAATTCCCAATAGATAATGAGCCTAAGCAAGGTAAATATCCTGCTATTTTCAATGGTATGCTCAAAAGAGGCTGGGCTGTAATTATGATAGCTCAGCATTCAAAAGATAGAAACCCTAAATTTTCGGACTCTGTGCAATATTTCCAAAATCATCAAGGAATTGTAATAGAAAATTATTTATTTGAAAGATGGAGAATTAGAATTAGGCGATTTATTAGAATCAGGCAAATTGAAATTTTTCTCAAGTATTTTTTAACCAAAATAGTTGTAAAGTCGACTTGTGAGAAGACATTTTCTATATTGGATACTATGAAATATGATAAAGCCATAATACATGTTTATGGTACAACAGAAAACTTAGGTCCAAAAATCGCTGAGAGAATAAGTAATAAATTTGGACTTCCCATAATATTCAATGTTCATGGTTCAGATGCATTTTCATGGACTGAATTTAATAAACCTAAATATTATAGGTCATTTTTAAGGAAAGTATCATTTTTTGCTCCTGTCAGTTTATCATTACGAAATCAATGGGCTAAGTTGTACAATAATGATATTTTATCGCAGACCCAAGTTATACCAAATCCAGTAGAACCAGGCATTTTTAAAATTAGCAAAAATAAAAATCCGAAGTTTACCTTCATACATATTTCCAAAATGGACAAAAATAGGAATGTAGATGTAATAATAGAAGGTTTTTTACTTTTGAAAAAACAATACAAAAACTGCGAATTATGGCTAATAGGTGGACAACCCCAAGAAGATTGGAGCAGATTAATTATCAATCATAATGAGATGAGTAGCGTTAAGTTCCTTGGTAATATGTCAAGAGAATCAGTGGCTGAATATATGATGAAGGCGCATGTTTTGGTTCAAGCAGCAAATATTGAAACATTTGGAAACCCAATTGTGGAGGCTTTAATGAATGGACTTCCAGTTATAGTATCGAGAAGTGGTGGACCAGAATCAATTGTAAACGATAAAAGTCTGGGTTTAGTATTGAATAAGATAGATAAATTAGAAATGTTTAGATGCATGAATTATATCTTAGAAAATTATGAAATATACCATCCAGAAAAAATTAGAGAATACGCAATTAAAAATTATAGCGAAGATATAGTTTTAGATAATATGGAGAAGATTTATTCTTCTTTGAATATTAAGTGAATTTATTAATTTAAAATTAAAACAAAAAATTGCCTTAAAAATGTGTGGTATAATAGGAGTATTTAATGATTTTGAAAATAATTTGGAATTCAAATTACAATCAGCTTTGAAAATGCAGAGGCATAGAGGCCCAGATAATGAAAGTTATAACCTCCTTGGTTTTGGTTCTGCTTTAGCACATAATCGATTGAGTATCGTTGACATTTCTGCTCAATCTAATCAACCAATGATTTCTAATTCGGGTCGTTATGAAATCGTATTTAATGGTGAGATTTATAATTATTTAGAATTGAGAACGACTCTTAAAAACGATTATAATTTTAAAACTAAAGGGGATACAGAAGTAATTTTAGCCGCTTGGGAAAAATGGGGAATCGATTGTTTAAGTAAATTTAATGGTATGTTTGCATTTATTCTTGTAGATAAAGAGGCCCATCAAGTATATCTGTGTCGTGATAGATTTGGAGTTAAGCCGTTATTTTATTTTATTGAAGGTTCGAAAATTTATATTGCAAGTGAAATAAAGACTTTATGGGCATTAGGGGCAAAAAAGGAAATATCTTGGTCAGTTTTATCGGATTATTTAAAGAATGCCAATTATGGTGGAATTGAGGATTCTTTTTGGTCTCAAATTAAACAAGTACCTGGTGGAAATTTTGTTCAGTTTAATTTTGGGTTAAATAATCTCAATTTAAAATTAATACGTTGGTATGATTTTGTAGGAAGAACAATTGGAAATGTGGTTAATGGATCATTTAATGAAATAACAGAGAGATACACGGAATTAATTAAAGATTCAATAAAATTACGCTTTAGATCAGATGTACCAGTTGGTATAAATATAAGCGGTGGTTTAGATTCATCAGCCTTACTTGCATTTGTAAATGAAGTTTCCCCACAAAACGATTCAATAAATGCATTTACTTTTTATAGTAACGATCAACATTATGATGAACTACCTTGGGTTGATAAAATGGTTAAACGAACTTTAAACAAGTTAAATCCTTGCTTGTTTGATAAAAATGAAGTCATTGATTTAATAGAAAAAGTGCACTACCATCAGGATGAGCCTTTTGGAGGATTTCCAACACTAGCATATAGTAATATTTTTAAGGTTGCACGTCAAAAAGGAATTTTAGTTTTACTAGATGGTCAAGGTATTGATGAAGCGCTAGGTGGATATGATTACTATCAGACAAATTCTAATTTTTTGGTTCAAGGTTTAACAACTTCGCCGACAAAGGTGCAATGTTATATTTCAGAATTTTTAAATAGATCTGAATCCTTTTCAATAGAAAAACCATTTCCTTCTGAATTACAAAATAAGCAGTATCGTGATTTGTTTTATACAAAAATTCCAAGAGCGTTGAGATTTAATGATAGGGTTAGCATGATGCATTCTACTGAACTTAGAGAACCATTTTTGGATTTTCGACTTGTAGAATTCGGTTTCTCACTAAATCAAGAATTTAAAATAAACAATAGTCAAGGAAAATATATTCTCCGTAAAATAATTGATGATAAAATAGGTAAGGATATAGCTTTTGCTCCAAAAAGACCGTTACAAACACCTCAAAGGGAATGGTTAGGAGAAGATTTAAGAAAATTCATGAATGAACAAGTTGAAGCATTTAAAAAACATGATTTTGTAAATAGAAAACAAGTAGATATAGAGTGGGATTTGTACAAAAAAGGAAATAGAGACAATAGTTTTTTTCTGTGGCAATGGATAAATGTTAATTATTTATTAAGTAAATAGGAGAATTATGCTGAGTAGACTTTCAGATACGATAAATGCTAATAAGTTAAGATTAACTACAAATAAATTCGGCCTCAAGGCGTTGAATGGTAATACTTTAAATAATTTTTCTGAAAATAATAGAATTTTTTTTATTCTTGGTAGTGGCTCATCAATTAATAATTTAAATGAAAAGCAATGGAATGCAATAGAAAATGGTTTTTCGGTGGGTATGAATAAGTGGTTAATACACGACTTTATTCCGAATGCAACATCTTTAGAAAAGAACCTTTATCCAATTCTTTACGAAAAACTTTATAATGATCCAAGGTTAATTAATTCTAAATTGAAATATTTATTTTACCCGTCAGTTAATGTAATGCAGTATTCAGGGTTTCCCTATAATTTTCCATGTGATATAATGTCAAATATATACTTACACTCTGGATCGAGAAACACTCAATTAAGAACCAAAATACAATTGGATCATTTACATAATCAAGAAAATTATTTAAAAATAGTCAAGGAAAAATTGAAGTTTGGGTTAAACTATGAACAGAAAGGATCAATATACAGGCTAATTCAATTTGCTCTGGGATCCGGTTTTAAGAAAATTGTACTATGTGGTATAGATTTAAATAATACGAAATATTTTTGGGATGAAGGAGACTATTTAAGAAAGCGAGGAATTGAAAAACTAGAAATAGTTGAGCAGAGGGATAATAAAGTTCATCAAACTGAATTACCTGGAGAATCATCATTACCTATTTCAATAATTTTAGAATCATTATACAAAGGTTTAACTAAGCATGGAATTAGATTGATGGTATCATCTAAAGAGTCGAAATTGGCCCAATTTCTACCGGTTTGGAATGGAGAAAATTTATAATAAATTGAAAGATTCAATCGATATAATTTAAATATAAAACTTATTTTATCACACTTTTTAAATTCTAAAATGTCTAAATTATTGAAGTAATAATTATGAAAAGGATATAGACCTCAATATGGATATAAAAGAAAATTTTAAAAATTTAATTCATTCGATATATTCGAATGTAAAATGTGAAAAACGTAAAATAATAGTTATCGAATCCGATGATTGGGGGTTGGTGAGAATTCCGGATAAAAATATTTCAGAGGTTCTTAAAAGAGAATTCTATCCTAATTTTAGCACGCCTTATAGTCAATATGATAGTTTAGAGCAATTAACAGATTTGGAAACTTTATTTAGAATTTTACAAAAACATAGGGATTCTAATAATAATTCTCCAACTATTACCGCAAATTTTATTATGGAAAACCCCGATTTTGGCAAAATCGAAAAAGATAAATTTGAAATTTATTACACCAAAAATATTAAGGAAACATATTCCAATTCAAAAGATGGTTTTAAGGTATTTAACACAATTTTAAAAGCAACTGAAGAAAAATTGTTTCACCCTCAATTACATGGAAATGAGCATTTAGATTGGATAAGATGGATGGAATTTTTAAAAGACGAACATTCTATATTTCGTAGAATATTTAAATATGGAGTGTATTCAGCAGATTTCGATATGTTGAGTATTAAAAAAAATTTATTAGCAGCTTTAGATTTTAACTCAGAAAATGACAATTTGCTTAAAAGTGAGAGATTACTTAAATCAACGGATACATTTGAATCTTTTTTTGGGTATCGGTCAAAATCATTTATTGCTCCTAGCTATACATGGACAGATTTGAATGAAGAATTTTTGTTTAAAGGTGGTGTTCAAATACTGCAGGGAATTTTAAATCAGAAGAAACCTGTTGGGAAAAATAATGGGTATAAATTTATAAAACACTACAATGGGACAAGAAATAAGCTAGGCCAAGTTTATATGATGAGAAATGTTTTTTTTGAACCATCATTATTAAAAAATAGAAATTCAGTAGTTGATCAATGTTTAAAGAGAATAAAGATAGCATTTGCATTTGGTAATCCAGTAATTATCTCAAGTCATAGGGTAAACTTTATGGGTTCGTTAGATTCAAATAATCGCGATCAAAATCTAAAATTGTTGGACGAATTGTTAACAGAGATACTAAAAAATTGGCCAGATGTTGAGTTCCATAATTCAGAATCAGCTGCAAAATTAATTACGGGTTTTACAAATTGGGAAAGTTAAAAATAGTTTTAGTAATTCATTCTTTGAAGATTGGGGGCATGGAAAGGGTCATGTCGATTTTAGCTAATTATTATGTTAGCATAGGACATGACGTGTATATTATTTTTATTGGTCGAAACCCTGTTGTATCATTTGACATAGATAAAAGAGTCACATTACATTTTCCTAAATTTCAATTCAATAATCAAATGAGGTTGATTTCTGCTCTTCGAACTATGATTTTCTTAAGAAGTAAAGTGTTTCAATTAAATCCGGATACTATTTTGTCTTTTGGTGAAGTTTGGAATAATATTGTTTTACTCAGTTTGTATCGCACAAAATATAGTGTTTTTGTATCTGACAGAAGCCAACCGAATAAGAGAATAGGAAGGATTAATGAATTTTTAAGAAGATTTCTATATCCCAAAGCCAAAGGTATTATTGCTCAGACTAGTTATTCATTTGAAAATGCATTGAATAAGAAGTTTAACAGCAATATAAAAGTAATTGGTAATCCAGTATTAGGAACATTTAATTATGATTATAGTGTTAATCAAAAAATTGTATTATTTGTTGGAAGGTTACTAAAAACTAAAAATGTAGAAAGTCTAATTGATATTTTTGCCCAAATTGACGATAAATCATGGAAACTTGTTATATGTGGTGGTAATTTGAAAAATGAAAATTCAATCGAAAAATATAAAATGCAAGTCAAAAAACTTGGTTTAGAAACAAATATAGTCTTTACTGGGGAAGTACAAAACACAGAGGAATATTATAAGAAAGCATCAATTTTTGTGTTCCCTTCTTCATCAGAAGGTTTCCCTAATGCACTTGCAGAAGCAATTGTTCATGGAATTCCAAGTGTGGCCTTTGATTGCATTGCAGGGCCATCTGATATTGTTGAGAATGATAAAACGGGATATTTGGTATTAAACAATGACTTTATGGAGTTTAAGAAAAAACTGGAGCTTTTAATGAAAAACAGTGATTTAAGGGAACAATTTCATTGGAATTGTGAAAAAATGCAGTTTAAATTCGCCACTGAGAGTATCTCGCGGGAATATTTAAATTTCATCACAAATTGAGAGTATTAATTAACGCTGCCCACATTCGTTTCGGTGGAGCTTTACAGGTAGCTCTTTCATTTATTAATGAATGTAAAAAATTTCATAACAATCAGTATTTTATATGTTTGAGTAAGAACTTAGAATCCAAAATAGACCAAAAACAATTCCCTTCAAATTTTCGCTTTTATACATTTGATTTTGGTGAAATCACCTTTTTAAAAAGTTTTAAAATTAATAGGATACTTAAAGAATTAGAAAAAGAAATAAAACCTAATATTGTTTTTTCCAACTCGGGTCCAACATATTTTCATTCTAAAGTTCCTCAGATAATTGGATTTAACTTACCTCTATACATATATCCAGAAACTCCATTTTTTAAGACCTTTTCATTTTTTGATAAACTTAAGTTTGGTGTAAAAAAGCAATTCCATCGATATTTTTTTAAGCGAGATGCTGTTGCATTTGTCACTCAAACAGAAGATGTGAAAAATCGGGTTTCTGATTTTTTAAATTCCAGCAACGTTTATACGATAACAAATAATTTTAACCACTATTTTAACTCTCCAGAACTAATTAACCAAAAATTTCTTCCGAAAAGTGAGGACGCGGAATTTAGATTTGTAACAATATCTGCATATTATAAACACAAGGATTTAGAACTTATACCTAAAATTTCAAAGTACCTCAAATTAAAGGGAATTAATAATATTAAATTCATACTTACCTTGGAGAATGAAATATTTAATAAACTAGTTGCAGATGACAATGTCATAAATATTGGTCCTGTATTACCGAAAGACTGTCCTCAGCTTTATTTTGAATGTGATGCTCTATTTCTCCCTACTTTAGCGGAATGTTTTTCTGCAAGTTATGCAGAATCAATGAAAATGGAGAGACCAATAATTACCACTGACTTGGGTTTTGCCAAAAGTATTTGCGGAGATGCTGCATTGTATTTTCGTCCATCAGATGTGATTTCAGCAACAGATGAAATTTTAAGGTTAGTTTCTGATTCAAGTTTACGAGAGAAATTGGTAGATACGGGTAAATTGGAATTAGAAAAATTTGATACAGCTGAAGAACGAGCTATTAAGTATTTAGATTTGTGTAAGCAGTTTTCTCAATAGTTAATTCATGAAAATAAAGAATAGAAAAATTGTAATATTAAATCAAGCTACTAATTATTTGACTATTGGTTTTGCAAATGCTTTTATACAAGAATTTGAAGAAGTTTATTTGGTAACAGGTTCAGTGCATACTCAAGGTGAAGAATTAAACGAAAAGGTAAAGGTTATTAACATTGTAAGTTGGAAAGAATCTCCAACACATAAAAAGGCATTTTCATATTTATTCGCATTAATTCAAATGTGGTATTTGTCAGTTACGAAATTCAGGAAATGTGAATTGTTTTTCATTTCAGTACCTCCAATGGGTTACTTATTAAATTTGTTACTTCCAAATCGATTTAGTATGGTGATTTGGGATGTATATCCAGATACTTTTAAAATTACGGGAATGACAGAAAAGCATTTAATATACCGCATCTGGAGTTTTTTAAATCGTTATTCATTCAAGAAGGCATATAGATTATTTACCATAAGCGAGAAAATGGCTGAATTAATTGAAGTATATGTAAAAAGAGAGAAAATAATTGTTCAACCAATTTGGTCAATTTTTCAAGAAAAGCAAAATATTCCCCGAAATGAAAATCGATTTATAGAGAAACATAAACTTGAAAATAAATTTATTGTTCAGTATTCAGGTAATATAGGATTAACTCATAATGTAGAGATTCTAATAGAAATAGCAGAATTTTTAAAGAAAGAAAGAGATATAGTTTTTCAAATTATCGGTCGGGGGCCAAGAAAGAACATACTTGAAAATGAGGTAAAAAGAAGAAACCTACCTAATTGTATGTTTTTACCCTTTCAATCCGATGAAATGTTTCCATTTTCACTTAGTGCAACGGATTTAGGAGTTGTTATTTTGGATGAGGCTACATCCAAGGGTAGTGTACCCAGTAAATCATATAACCTTATGAGTTGTGGGATACCGTCATTGTACATTGCTTCTGAAGATAGTCAATTGAATGTGTATGCAAATAAATATGATAATGCTAAATGTTTCACAAAAAATCAGATTCAAGACATTTCAGATTTTATAATGGAATTGAAAAATAATGCGGATTATAAACTAAGTTTATCCGAAAACGCAATTAAAGCTGCCAAAGATTTTACAAGAAATAATGCGGATTTATTTGTAAAAAAGTATTTATCAAATTAGATGCAGGTATTAAAGAATCACATTAAAAACATACGCGGTTGGAGAACTGATCGTAAATTGATTGTTTTTGCGGTAGATGATTATGGAAATATTAGAATAAATAGTAAAGATGCGAGAGAAAGTTTGGTTAATTCGGGGGTTAAACTATATAATCATTTTGACTTACTTGATTCAATAGACACTAAAGAAGATTACGAAATGTTATTTGACGTTTTGAATGCAGTTAAGGATAAAAACCGAAAAAACGCAATTTTTACAACGTATAGTCTTCCATGTAATATTAATTTTGAAGAATCAGGATTACGCGGTGAATATGTGCCTGAGGATTTAAACATAACATATAAACGATTGTCCTCTGAGTTTAAGGATTATGACGGTGCATACGAAACTTTGAAACTGGGAATAGATCAAGAATTCATAAAGCCACAGTTTCATGGAAGAGAACATTTGAATATACAATTAATTAACAATTTATTTAGAGAAAAAAATCCAATTTTACTCTCTAACATAAAGTATAAATGTATGGCAAGTATTCCTTCGCATTTTGATTTACCGGGTGTTAAATTCAACCAATCATTTGCATTTTGGGATGAAAATGAAATTGAGGCTCATAAAAATATTATTAAAGATGGTTTGAGTCGGTTTGAAAAAACATTTGGCTATAAATCATTAACATTCACACCTCCGGCCCAACAACTACATCCTGATCTATATAATTATATTAAGGATTTTGATGTGATCTCTGTTGATACAGAACGAAAAGCTAAAAGACATTTGGGTCGAGGAAAATTTTTGATTGAGAAGAACATTCTAGGTGAAATAAAATGTGATAAATTGACATCGATCGTAAGAAATTGTGTTTTCGAGCCAACAACAGGTAGTATTGATTGGGTGAATTTTACTTTTAAACAAATAGAAGCAGCTTTTTTTTGGAATAAACCTGCAATTATTAGTTCACATAGAGTTAATTTTTGTGGACATATTGATCAAAATAATCGAAAAGAAGGTTTATCAGCATTAAAGCAACTGTTACAAAAAATTATTCGTAGATGGCCCGATGTTGAATTTATTTCAGTTGATATGTTAGTTAAAATGATGAATAAAAATGATTAGATTAGTATACTTTGGATATTATTTAAAAAAGCTTAATTATAAATTACTTTTAAAGTTTCAAAGACATTTAAAAGACACTAAAGGATTGGTAATAATTTATCAATGGTTTTTAATTATATACAATTCTTTAAGGTATAATATTTCAATTTTGGAATACTATCAGTTTCGGTTTTATGGTAAAAGCCACTCTGAACGTAAAAAATGGGCTGGAACAGGCCACATGTTTGAATACCAGAAATTGATGAATCCAATAAAATATAGAGGAATACTGGATGACAAACGGTTGTTTTATGAAAAATATAATCAGTTTTTTAAACATCATATATTTCGAATTGAAAATATAGAAAAAGATAAATCTTTAGCAGATGTTATTTGTAAAGAGAGACTCCTAGTATTTAAGGTTTCAAATGGCAAATGTGGAGTTTCGGTAGACATAAGAAGTGCGGAGGATTTGACTAAGGAGAATTTATTGAAATTTATGCAGGATAACGGATATGACATGGTAGAGACTTATTTAGTACAACATAAGGAATTACAAAGATTATCACCGAGTGGGGTAAATACTGTTAGAATATTTACCCAATTAAATAAAAATAATGAAGTCGAAATTTTAGGGTGTCGACAGAGAATTACAGTAAATTCTAAAATTGATAATTTGGCAGCAGGTAATATTGCAGCTCCGATTAATGAAATTACTGGAATTATAGATGGACCTGGGGTTTATAGCGATATCACTAAAGATCCTGTAAAGATTCATCCGATTACTAAAATGCAAATAGTTGGCTTTCAAGTTCCTTATTGGAAGGAGTGTGTTGAATTAGTCAAAGAAGCAGCAATTTTATATCCCCAAAATCGTTCAATCGGCTGGGATATTGTGATCACTGAAAATGGTCCTGGGTTGATAGAAGGAAATCATGACTGGTGTAAACTGTTATGGCAATTACCTGTTAATCAAGGTCTAAAGCATTTATTAAAAATTAGTTGATTAAATAAAAATGAATATATTAATAACCGGTGTAGGTGGACCAACACCTAGAAGTTTTGTAAAATCAGTAATTAAATATGGATCTAGATTCAAAGATGCAAAATTCATAGGAACAGATATCAATCCTTTAGCGATTGGTTTGTATCAAAGAGATCTTTTTGAAAAGACATATGTCATTCCACCTGCAACACATTCAAATTATTGGAATGAAATAAATCGAATTATTCTAGAAAATAAAATTGAAATAGCAATAATTTTACCCGAATTAGAAGTTACTATTTGGGGTGAAAAAGCGAAAACTGGTGAACTGCCATGCAGAACACTTTTACCAGATAGCTCAATTAATTCAATTTTGGTGGATAAATCGATAATGACAGATTTGTTTAAGGATATGAATTTAGTTCCAGCATCAGTTTCATTCGATAGAAATTTACATGATTTCAAATCGATTTTTGATCAATTGGGTTCTGTATTTTGGGTTAGAAGTTCCTCAGGGACAAGTGGATTGGGTTCATTGAAAATTGAAAATGAAGAGTCACTTAAAAATTGGATTGAAATTAATCCTAAAGTTAAGCACTTTTTAGCAAGCAAATTTCTTTCAGGTAGAAACTTGGCGTGTAAATTGCTTTATGCGGATGGAAAGTTATTACGTTCAGCTGTTGGAGAGCGAGTGAATTATATTATGTCAAAAGTTGCACCATCTGGAATTACAGGTAATACATCATTTGGCCGTTTGTTAAATGAACCCAAATTAGTTGAAAAATCAATTGAAGCAATGGAAGTAGTATTTAATCGAACTGGGGCACCCAAACATGGTTTTTTTACCGTTGACTACAAGGAAGATGAAAACGGTGTTCCATTTATAACCGAAATTAATGTAAGACATGTGGCATTTACACAATGTTTTGCAGCAGCAGGTGCTAACTTCGCAGAGGATACTTTAAGTATTTTAACTGAAGATACTAACTTTGATAGGAATTATAAAATGTACGAGTTTGAACCAGGGACCATTTTTTTGAGGGATGTTGATGAATTACCCATAATTATGAATGAAAAAGACTTATTGAACAAATATAATGGATAAAATCTGGTTATCATCTCCGCACATGGGTGGTGGAGAGCGAAAATATGTAAACGAGGCTTTCGATACCAATTGGGTGGCTCCATTAGGTCCGAATGTTACGGGCTTTGAAAACGATCTTTCTTATTTTGTTAGATCGAAAGAGTCGAATGAATATTATACCGCTGCTTTAACATCGGGAACAGCTGCATTGCATTTGGCATTAGTAATGCTAGGGGTTACATCCAATGATGTGGTGTTGGTGCAAAGTTTTACGTTTTGTGGAACCACAAATCCGGTTGTGTATCAAGGTGCAAAAATTGCATTCGTAGATTCAGAACATGATACTTGGAATATGGATCCCATTGCGCTGAAAGAAGCGATTGATGCATTGGTTTTAAAAGGATATGGTATCCCCGGAAAAAAAGATCCACAGGGAAATAAAGGGTATATCCGTGCCATCATGCCCGTTCATTTGTATGGAATGCCTGCGAAAATGGACGAGTTAGAGTCGATTTCAATAGAATCGGGAATCCCCATCGTTGAAGATGCCGCAGAAGCATTGGGATCATCTTACAACGGCAAAATGTGCGGTACGTTTGGCGTGATGTCAGCTTTGAGTTTCAATGGAAATAAAATCATCACCACTTCAGGCGGAGGAGCATTGGTTTCAAGCAATAATGAATACGTTGAAAAAGCGCGTTTCCTAAGTACGCAAGCGCGTGATAATGCGCCACATTACCAACATTCTCAAATCGGCTACAATTACAGAATGAGTAATATAGTTGCGGGAATTGGTCGCGGTCAGATGGAGGTTTTGAATGATCGTGTTGCTCAAAGACGGGCCAATAATCAGCGCTATCGCGATTTTTTTGCTGATGTTGAAGGCGTTGAATTGCAAACAGAACCCAATTCGGGTTTTTATTCCAATTTTTGGTTAACATCCGTAATCATCGAACCAAGTAAAACGGGAGGAATTGATCGCGAGTATGTTCGTCTGGAGATGGAAAAGGAAAATATCGAATGTCGTCCGCTTTGGAAACCTATGCACTTACAACCTGTTTTCGAGGGAAGTGAATTTTTCGGCTCAGGTGTCTGCATGGAACTATTTGAAAAAGGACTGTGCTTACCGAGTGGAAGTAATCTAAGAGAAGATGAGTTTGAGCGTATTTTTGAGGTGTTGAATAGAATATTTAAAAAATGAGTCAAAAAGTATTGGTTACGGGATCAGCCGGATTTATAGGATTTCACCTAACTGAACGACTATTAACTGACGGTTATGAAGTAGTAGGTTTAGATATAATAAATGACTATTATTCCGTTGAATTAAAATATGACAGATTGAATCAACTCGGAATTGACAAACAACTAATCAGATTAAATCAGATAACACAAAGTTCATTATTTACAAATTATCAATTTGTTAAAGCCGATTTAGCCGATTATGATTTTATAGTTGATTTTATGAAAAATCATCAATTTGATTATGTTGTGAATTTAGCAGCACAAGCTGGAGTTCGATATAGTATAAACAATCCAAGAGCATATACACATAGCAACATTGAGGGTTTTTTAAGTATTTTAGAAGGATCTAGGTTTTCAAATGTCAAACATTTAATTTATGCTAGTACGAGCAGCGTATATGGTTTAAATACAAATATGCCATTAAAGGAAACGCAGCCTACAGAACACCCCATGTCGCTTTACTCTGCTACCAAAAAAGCTAATGAAATGATGGCTCACACCTATTCACATTTATTTAGACTACCTACCACTGGGTTAAGATTTTTTACAGTGTATGGCCCTTGGGGAAGACCAGATATGGCTTTGTTTTTATTTGCAGATGCACTAAAAAATGATAAACCAATAAAACTATTCAATAATGGTAATATGGTGAGAGATTTTACTTATGTCGGTGATATAGTTGAAAGCATTACCAGACTATTAACAAAACCAGCAAAAAGCAATTCAAATTGGACTGGAAAAGATCCAGATATTTCATCGTCATCTGCACCGTATCAGATTTTTAATATTGGCAACTCTAATCCAGTTCCATTGATGGAGTATGTAGAAGCTATTGAAAATGCCATGGGGAAAGTTGCTAAAAAAGAGTATTTACCCATGCAAGATGGTGATGTACCAGCTACTCATGCTGATACTAGTGCATTAGAAACATATGTTTCTTTCAAACCAAATACTTCGATAAGTCAGGGAGTGATCAACTTTATAAACTGGTATAATCAATATTATAATTTACAATAACAACAATATTTAATTTTTTAATGTCAAAAAATGTCAAGTAACACGTTTGTTTTAATTATGGCAGGTGGCTTAGGTAGTCGTTTCTGGCCCAAGAGTAGAGAATCTTACCCAAAGCAATTTATTGATATTTTAGGGACCGGAGAAACACTTATTCAATCAACAGTAAGACGGTTTGAAGGAATATGCCCTCCTGAGAATTTTTTTGTACTTACAAATGAAAAATATTTGGAAATCGTAAAACAACAAATTCCTAGTCTTCCAGAAGAAAATATTATTTTAGAACCATCTAGGAATAATACAGCACCCTGTATTGCTTATGCTTGCTATAAAATATTAGCAAAAGATCCTAATGCAAATATTGTAATATCTCCATCTGATCAATTGATTTTAAAGGAAGAAGCGTTTAAAGCAAATATTAACAAGGCAATTGATTTTGCCTCGTTTAATGATGCACTTATAACTTTAGGTATCACACCGACTAGACCAGATACTGGTTATGGTTACATAAAGTATAAAAAGGAAAATGGGGATGTAAAGAAAGTTGAACGATTTCTGGAAAAACCGCCACTGGAAAAGGCTCAAGAATATTTATTCTGTGGGGATTATCTGTGGAATGCAGGAATTTTTATTTGGAATGCACAGAGCATTATAAAAGCGCTTAACGTATATTCCCCAGAAATAGCAAATACGTTTTCTAGTGGCATGGAATATTATGGAAAGAAAGAGGAGAAGGAGTTTATTCAGAATAATTACCCCAAAACTCCTAATATTTCCATTGACTACGCAGTAATGGAAAAGGCTGAAAATGTCTATACAATTCCTTCTGATTTGGGTTGGTCTGATTTGGGTACTTGGTCTTCTCTCTTTGAAAATATGTCTAAAGATGAGACCAATTCCGCCAAAAACACGGATCGAGTTCTATTAAATAATACAAAAGATTGTTTAGTACATTTACCTGAAAATAAAGTGGCTGTAATTAAGGGTCTAGAAAATTATATTATTGTTGATGACGGAGAAATATTAGTAATCATACCTAAATCAGATGAACAACAAATTAAACAAATGAATGCTGAAGTTGTAGAAAAATTTGGAAATCAATACAGTTAATGAGTAAAGCAATTAGTGAAAAATACGGAGTTACCTTGGAGCTAGATAGAATCCGAGTTGTAAATTCTGACTTAAACCGACCATGGGGTGGATTTTTTGTGATTGATGAATCACAAGCTCAAGAATTTGCGAATAGATTTATTGATGGACTGAATGTTAATCAAATTAATATTTCAGGTAAATTGAGTCCGAAATTACTTTTTGTAAAACCAAACACGAGATTATCATGGCAATATCATCATCGCAGATCTGAAATCTGGAAAGTTGTTGAAGGTCAAGTTGGTATTGTAAGAAGTTTTACTGACGAGGAAACACAACTTCAAATTTTGGATCCTGGGGATCAAGTGATGTTGAAACAGGGTGAAAGGCATCGTTTAATCGGCCTTGATGATTGGGCAGTAATTGCGGAAATATGGCAGCATACGGATGCTAATAATCCGTCAAACGAAGAGGATATTGTGCGTGTTCAGGATGATTTTGGAAGGTGAAATAATATTATATGATTCAAAATAAATCAGACTATCGTAGGTTTATATTAAGAGAGACAAATCTTAGATTCAATAACTTCATAGTTAATTACATAACAACTTTACATAGCCCTATTTATAGATTTTTATTTTTATTAAGAACTTGTGAGTATCTGAAAAATTGTTCACCTTATGGTAAGGCATCAAAATTATTATATTTTATTATAAAGTACTTAAAAGCTAAACAGGGCTTAAAACTTGGATTTTCAATTCCTGAAAATGTAGTGGATGAAGGATTACAGTTACCACATTATGGGACAATTGTTATCAACAGTAATGCCCGTATAGGTAAAAATTGTCGAATTCATGTTTGTGTTAACATTGGAGCTTCAGGTGGTGAAAATAGAGCTCCTCAAATAGGTAATTTAGTTTATATAGCTCCAGGAGCTAAAATATATGGTGATATTATCATTACTGATAGAATTGCTATAGCTGCAAATGCAGCTGTTTCAAGAAGTTTTTTAAATTCTGATAAAATCATAGGAGGTGTTCCTGCTAAGGAAATAGGTGATATTGATATAAATAAACATATAGTTGTGAAGAATGAATCAATTTAAAGATAAAATTTCCCAGAGCAGTTTTTTGATTACCGGTGGAGCCGGGTTTATTGGTTCCAACATGGTGGAATTGCTGTTGAATTTGGGAGCAAAACACGTTCGAGTACTTGATAACTTATCCAATGGATATTATTCAAACATTGAGGGATTTGTAGGATTCCCCAATTTTGAATTTATAGAGGGTGATATCCGTGACTTGGAAACGTGTAAAAAGGCAGTGTATGGTATGGATTATATCAGTCACCAAGCCGCATTGGGTTCCGTGCCACGTTCGGTGGAAGATCCCATTACATCGAATGATGTGAATATCGGTGGACACCTGAACATGCTGGTAGCCGCTAAAGAATCCCCCACATTAAAAAGAATGGTGTATGCTGCAAGTTCTTCAAGTTTTGGTGATAGTAAAGAGCTTCCAAAAGTGGAAGGAAACGAGGGTAAACCTTTGTCGCCTTATGCAGTAACGAAGTGGGTGAATGAGTTGTACGGTGATGTATTTAGTCGCGTTTACGGCCTTCACACGGTGGGATTGAGATACTTCAATATATTTGGTCCCAAAC
>JACCDS012410476.1_pt1 | contig 32991 bp, 33 predicted proteins | sample 7446441 | NCBI WGS metagenome assembly JACCDS01 (sample SAMN15323445, study PRJNA562643) | freshwater metagenome | isolation source: river surface water | place: USA:Blue River Watershed | collected 2017-08-17
ACACCTCGCAGAATTTGCAAGAAAACCCGCTCGTATTATCTTAAACCTTGCAAATGCCGTCACCTGTTTTTATGGATAACACCGCACCGGTGCAGCGTTTTCGAATTGTTCAGGGCGGACTAATGAATCTGAACGTCGCGGGCGTCGACCTGATCACCGAGGACATCAGCAAACCCTGGCATGAAAACGGCGCGGTGATCAATGAAGTCAATTTCGCCCCTTTTCTGGGCGTGCGTTATGACTATCAACGTGCGGGTAATGAAATGCTGGTTCGAAGTCTGTTTCCGCAAGGCGCACGCATTCCGGTCGAGGTCTTCATCGGCGACGAACATGCATGGGCTGCCGCACAGGCGAGACAAGCGCAGCTTCTTGCATCCGGCACACGCGCCTTCGTCAGTTCGCATGCAAAAACCGTGGGGGTTGATAGCGACATCACGTTTGCGTCTATTCCTGACAGACTGAGTGCGCGCTGCCGCGCACTGCTGATGAAACAGGATGTCGATGCACTGCTTCTGGTCGCTCAGACCGATGAACTACTCGCGCAGGGATTGCCGGTCGATTCAGTCAATACCATCACTCTGGTCAACCGTACGCTGGTGTCGATGAAGGATCCAAGTTTCACCGCTGTTGAACATGCGGCCGACATACTTGTCCGGATATTGAAGCCTTACTACAGGCCAGACGCTTCGTGACGGGGCAACGGCGCTGAAAGGCTGCAGACCACAGCAAGTAGCGAGGAAAGCGCCCCGTGAGCCGCCGGATTGGATTCCGGTCCAGGTCGATGTCGTACGCATCACCAGCCACGGAATCAGCCCGATGCGAGGGTGACAATAGCAAACAGCACCTGCACAGATTGAGAACAGATTGAATGAACGAAGGCGCAAACAAACTCGGTCGACGACGTTCCCATACTTGACCTCTTTTTGCGGAGTGGTCATCTTTAGACAACGTCGATCGGGTTTCCGTTTTTACGATTCAGGGTAAGAATAAATAAATTCGAGTTCATAACATAGCCAAAGGGCGCCCGCGTCCTTGCGCCGTCTCGCCGTACTCATTGTGCTGTCTGCAGCGACACGCCCAGCCATCGACATTTTTTCAGAGACACGAAGGGACGCTGAAAGCAACCAACCCAAATAAAACACTTTTCGCAGGAAGACCATCTTTTTCATGGATACGCCGCCATGAAAAAGATGCCAAGCCCCCTATGAAGCGTCACCCTCAAATTCAAATTTTTTATTTGATTCTACGAATGACTCAGATATCAGATATCCAAAGCGGCTATAAATGATTCGCTCTCCCGGAGACTCCATCCATTCCCGACCATGTAATACAAAATGGTTATCGATGAGCAGCACATCGCCATCGAGCCATCGGTGTTTGTACATCACGGTGTCATGCGCATCAATCAATCGACAGATGTCAGTATTGTCGACCAGACGTCCTCCACCCCAGTACACTCGATTTGAGGGCCTTGTGAAAATTGGAACATTTTCATAGCGAGAATGATCCACCTGATGCAGGTGCGCCAGCATGCCATTGATGAAGTACTTACGACCAAGCTGGTCGTACAGAATCGGTTGCGTCTTGAAAAACAAATGCAATTCATCGTCTTGCAAGAGTTCGTACTGACAGCGACCATCTCGATCCAACATGTCGCGCAGCACGTTAACGTCGGAAGTGTGGAATTCAGCTTGCCAGCGCTCCCGGCTCCAGAATGACTCGTAAATTATTCCCTCCGTTTCCAGCCGGTGGGCCATATCCGATGGCAACGCGTTATACAACTCGTTACCGTCGATGATGAAGGTTTCGCCACCACTCACCTGTGGCGCCTTCTCGCAAAAAAATACACAAACGTCGGGAGGCGAAATACAGGGCCGGTAGTAGGCTTCAGCATGCGCAAGCAAGCGAGTATCTTTGCGAACCTTGGATGAATAACCATCACCTGTGGCCCATCGCAAATCGGCACGGGTGGCCGGCTGATGAAATTGCCTGAATAGCCTTCGCGTGAGCAATTCCAAAGTCGCCACAGTGAATTCTCCACCTCGCACCACCGCTGCACCGTGCTCACTCAGTAAGGCCGAAATTCTTTCGACTTTGATGTTTTCAAATTCAGCGGCAGGAATAATGATTGGATTCATCGTTTTATTTTTCCAGAGGCTGGGACAACATCTCGGTTGTCTTCAGCCTGATCAGCCCGCCGGAAGTATCGGCAATTTCACATACGCGGTCGATCAATGTCTTGCCGCTCGAAGTTTTTCTGGTTGAGAAACGCATTTCGAAACGCACATCGTCAAGATCAGTAATGGCGCGCGCGCACTCTTCTTCGCCTCGGAGCAGCCATACTTCGGCAGTCTTCTGCTTCAGACCCAGGGCCAGATGGATCCCGATAACCGCAAATTGAGCATCCATCTCTCGGGCGGAGAAGATCGATAAATGTGCCTTGTTATTATCGGTTTTTGATGGGGCGTATCCCTCAAGCCGTGCCGATGCCCGCAGCATCTGACCATCGCACTCGATTCGGTTGATGTGCCAAACCTCATCCCGACGACCGTTGCGCAAGTACTCCGACGCCATAGGCCAGTATTCACCGGGCAGTACTTCACGCATGGCAGCGCTTTCGTGCGTCATTTCGTTATTCATTGCAGATGTTTCGATATCAGAGAGTTAATTGATTGGCTATCCATGACGAAATCCGGAGAGGCAGCTCTTTCAAATCCTGATCATCGGTGCCTGCCCGAATACCCGGATCAACCGACCAGATGCAACCAGCACGCTTTTCAAGTTGAATCACTGAGGAATCGACGGAATCCTCTACTCTGCCAAGCAGTATCAGCAAATCAATATAGTCGAACGGCATTCCATCATTAATGCTCGGCCGCTTCGGCAATTGCCAGGCTATAGCGTCTACACGAGGGTCGGCCAATAAGGTCCCGCAGCCGGCTTGAACACTGGCATCCGCCAAGCCCAGTGACTCGCCACCCACCGACATTTTCCCGAAACTTGACCATCCGAGACGAAAACCTTTTAGCCGGGTCGCATCAAGCAGTTCCTGGCCTAGCTCATGAATATTTTTCGAACATTCCCCCAGAATCACAACGACAGGAACACGGCCTTTCTTTTTTACGAGACGCGAGAGGATGAATTGATGCAAGGGAGGCGACATTTGCGGCTGCCCGTTGACTTCGCAGATTGCTGCGCCGGTTTCGTACCATGATCGGGAAATATCCGGAATCAGAAGATCTATCCCGGCAAGGTCCAGGCGCATGACCTGTGCAGCGCGCGACGCCAGTGCCAGATTGTCAGGGTGCGCCTTTTGCAGTACCGGTTCCCGCGTCCCGCCGGAACCCACATTGGCCGCACCGCGCAAACGGACATGCTGCCCCTCCATCGGAATACTCGATATTGCCAGGTCCTGTTTGGCCAACCAGCCCTGGACTTCGTCATCGACGATAATCGGTTTCATTCCTTGCTCGACCCGGAAGTCATAAGGCGCATGTTCACGTTCGTGATTGACAAACTGTATCAATGACTCGATGCTCGTCTTTCCGTCACCTATGACATAGGCGGGCCTGCGATGAACCACCCAAAAAACTTCGCCTTTATAGACCTGCAAGCGGTAATCATTTCCTTCGAAGTGCTTCTCAACGAGAATCCGCTTGCTGAGTTTTGCAGCCTCCGAATAAGCCCTCTGCACAGCGGAAGGCGTTTGTAACTGCGTGAAAACACCTCGCCCACCGTCGAGATCGGCCGGCTTGACGACGACCGGGTAGCCAAGCGCATCTGCCGTTGCCAACGCCTGCTCCTCGCTTACCACCTGGCGATGCCGCAATACGGGCAAACCGGCGCTTCGCAGCACCCTGGAGCAGGCCAGCTTATCTCGTGCAAGACCTGCGCTGATTCGTGGCGTCTCGTCTGTGAATGAGCTGTCCAGCCATCTTGATCGGCTTCCCCAGCCAAACTGGTAAACATTATTCGCCACATGGCGCCACGGAACACCTTCATCGTGTGCGGCCTGCAGAAAACGCAAAGTGTTGATACCTGAAGGTGCCTGCTGCTTGAAAAGCAAGATAAGCTTCTGCAAATCTTTTTGAAGATCCTCTATCGCCTTCTGCTCGTCCTCGTCTAGCGAATTCATCAGCTCCACTGACCACATCATCGCCCACTTGGGCGCATCGATGTCTGCACTCACCGCAGGCAGGCCGAACAACCAGTAGCGAGTATTTTGCCGACGTATCGGCAACGCATTTACACTCGACATTATAGGCATGCCGGCCGTGGCCAGGATGTCTGTTGCAGTCCCGGCCAAACGCGTCAGCAGGGGGTGCTTCGTAACGATCTGAGAATGAGTGTGCGCTCTCCGTTTCGGCAGCAGCGTATCGGCAATACGGTCATACCGTTCAAGAACGGTTTTTCGAATGCCCTGCTCCGCGAGTTGGAGCTCGAAAATGAAAGCTGGCTGCCGCAGTCCGTTCCAGTATCCCGGCTCAAAGCGTATATTTTTCAAATCGATCTTAATCAACGATCGATCCATGGGAACCTCCTGAGCAGAGCTAAAATCTTATGTCGCGCATTGTAACCTTCAAGGAAGGCACCATCATTTTCGGATTATCCTCGCTACTCACGCAGTCAATTGCCTGGCGCTGAGGCACGTTCGAAGTCATTCTTACCCTACTGCCATCGTGCAGCCACTATGATTAAGTTAACTCACCGGCACACTTATTTTGGACCGAGTCCGTATGCGACCGAACCCGTGGTACTGGTCTCTTTGCGGCTTGAGGGTATTGACCATGCAATGCTGAGCAGCAACCTGAGGCAGGTTAGCCATCATTTCCCGCGCTGGCCGGTCGACCCGTCTGATCTGGAAGTTTGCGATGACGCCAGCGTCGGACGCGTGCTGGTGTCGGTTGCCCACTGGCTGTTGAATGATGTTCGTGGACTCATAGAGACGGCCGCCTCGGTTCAAGGCAATGACGGACCCTTGCTGATCCTTGGCTTTCATGAACCCCAGGTTTCGCTGCTGGCGCTGCAGCTAAGTGTTTATCTGCTTGAAAAGATCGGTAGCAGCGAATCGTCGGCACTGGAGCGACAGGTGCACGAATTCGGCATTGTTTGCAGTCGCTATCATCCGGACTACCAGGCGCGCATCCTGATGTGTGCTGCGCGACGTCGCGATGTGCCGTTTTTAGCGTTCATCCGGGAGAGAAAGCTCTGGCAATACGGCTGGGGGTGCAATTCGCGGGTATTTATGGAATCGCTGTCCAATGCCGACGGTCAGATCGCGGCGCTGCTGGCGAAAGAAAAGACGGTCAGCAAGGCATTTTTCGCCGCGCTGAGCGTACCCACTCCGGCCAGCAAGCAGGTGAAATCAGAACTCGAGCTGGACGAGGCAATCCGAAAAATTGGCTTTCCCTGTGCAGTGAAACCACTGGACCGTGGCGGCGGCAAGGGCGTCACTGCCAACGTCCGCAATGATGAGCAGCTGTCACGGGCTTTTCACTACGCCCGCGGTTACACGACCGCACCGGTCATGATCGAGCAACACATTGCCGGCGCAGACCACCGCCTGATGGTAATTGCCGGCCGCTTCGTGGGTGCGTTCCGACGGGAACCCTCTTTCATTGTCGGCGATGGTTCGCGCACGGTGCGAGAGTTGATCGATGCACTGAACCACCACCGCTCGGCCAGTCTGGTACGCAGCGGCTATCTGCGACCAATACCCTGGGATGAGGTACTGCTGAGTCATCTCGCCGCACAGCAAGTGTCGCCGGATGACGTTGCGCCTGCCGGACAACGCATCACGCTGCGCAGCATCGCAAATCTGTCAGCCGGCGGGATCGCCACCGACGTTTCGGCCGCTGTTCATCCGGCATTGCGCGACATGGTCGAGCAGATGGCTGTATCGGCCGGTTTCGGTGCTGCCGGCTTTGATTACATCACACAGGATATATCGCTGCCCCCATGGGAGAGCGGCGGTGCCTTTATCGAAATGAACACCACGCCAGGGCTAGATGTCGCGATCGCTGCGGGATGGACAGCGGAACAAATCGGTGAACTGGTGCTCGGCACCGAGATCGGCCGTATTCCCGTCGACCTTGAGTTAGTCGATGAGTTGCCGTCGGCTGCCTCACTGGCATCAGCCGAAAACGCGCGGACGGGATCCTGTGCAATTGTAGCTGGCTCGCATGTTCTTATCGGGCGAGCGACGCTCAAGGTACACGACACTCAGCCGTGGGGGGCGCTGCGCGCGGCACTAAAGAACAAATCGGTGACCTCGGCAAAGCTGTTCTGTCGCGTCGCGGAGGTCGTCAGATTTGGCTTGCCGGTGGACCGGATCGCCGCGGTGACGCTTCATGGCGTCACGCTGCCTTCGGCGTGGATGTCGCTGCTGCAAAAGCATTCGAAAAACATTGTCGTCGGCTCGCGCCAAGGCAACGGAGAGGGCCGCATCGATAACGACATGTCGGCAGACTCAATTGCTGGTCACCTTCGGTGAATAAATTTCTCCCCAATTGACCAGGGTCGCGGAAACCCTGCCATTTGTACTTAACGGCGATAAAGTCTGGAAAAATTCATGTTTATAGTCATCAGCCTTCTCAGAAATATTATGATAAAACTCGTTGTAAGCGTAAGAAAGCTGATTTTGATACAAAAAATCAAGGTCAAACGAAATATTGCGGACCAATCTCACTCCATCGGTTCGAATGAATCCGCATGAATCTAATTTCTCTCGACCCCACAGATCAACATTAAGACTTTCCCGACCATATCTGTGGTTTAAGTTTCTTAGCGCATAGGCGTAAGCCTGCTCATCAAATTTAAACAGAGTATGCGATACGAAGATATTGCTTTTGGGGCTTAAACTTCTAGACGCTATGTCGAATAGTCTTTCCCCGTTTATCCAATGTATTGCGGAACCTATCACGATGTGATCGACTTTTTCAATGAAGGACATCTGATCGGTATTTACGTTTGCAAGATAATATTTGACGTTATCAAGATTTATAGCATTTGCGAGCATTTTATCCGATCCATCGACTGCTTTTATATGGTTAACATACTCAGAAAAACCTGCTGCAATCTCACCTCGCCCACAACAGAGATCGAGCAGATTATCTGTTTTTGACAAACCAATTTTATTCGCCGCCTGATGAAAAAAAATTTTTAGGTAAGGTGGCCGAAATTTATAAACTCCTGCAAGTCTGGAGTGCGACGATATCGGATCTGCCATAAATGTGAAATTAGGGTTATCTACGTCTACCTCAAAAATATTTTTTTTCATTAGCTCATCCTTAATAATTTAGTTTTTATGCAGCACCGACCTCGATAAGGGGATGTGCTCGACATATTTCAACGATCAGCGTCCTGAGTACCTGCCGAATATCAGCGCAAAAAAGCCGCAGCTTCTTCATCAGCAGCCGCAGGTTATGACCGGCGCCACACAGCACCGCGTGCAGCGCGTCACCGAGCGCACCTTTCAACGGATTGCGACCGAGTCGCCCGTCCATCTTCATGTGCCCGATCGTCGGTTCAATGGCACTGCGCCGCAGGATCATCGCCTTCAGCGTGCGCGTCATGCCGCGCCGCTGTCCGGAGCGAAGAATGCGGATACCATCGACCTCGACACCCCGATACCCCTTGTCGACAATCGCCGTCCTCGGCCTCTGCTCCGACAGAATACCCACCTCCAATAGTGCGCCCGTGCCGTGCACACTATAAAAAAATGAGTCCACAAACTGCGTGGACTCGTTTCTATTATTCTGGTGCCTCAACCAGCGCTTAACTGATTAGCATCGCTCTATAGGCAACGAATCCGGAGAGCAGCCAATCCCCTGAAGAAAGAATTTCGCCGCCAAAGAGGCCGCTCGTCCACCAACTGCCACCGGTCAAGATGGCCCAATATCTGGCCAAGAGCGACCTGCGCCTCCGCACGCGCCAGTGTCTTGCCAAGGCAATTATGAATTCCGATACCAAAAGCCAGATGCTTGTTCGGAGTGCGCGAAATATCAAACTGGTTAGCCAATTCAAAAACGGACTCATCCCGGTTCGCACTACCAATGATGGCACCGATCTGCTGACCCACTTCCAGCTTGTGGCCACCAATGACCAGCGGCTCCCGAAGCAAACGGAAGGATGTGCGCTGCTCCGGACTTTCATAACGTAGACTTTCTTCGATTACGTTCGCCACTAGCTCAGGATGACGCATCAGCTTTTCTTTCTGCTCGGGGTGAGATAACAGAAGCCAAAGCGTATTGCCTATCAGGCTAACTATAGTTTCATGCCCAGCAAACAATAATAAACCGAGCATCCCGACAAGCTCCTCCGCATCGAGATTTTTTCCCTCAACCGCAATCAACGATGAAAGCATACTGTCATCGGGAGTTGAACGCTTGAACTCGATTAACTGGCCGACATAATCCAGGAATTCTTGCATCGCGCGCTGCTGAACCTGCCGAACGCCATCGTTGCATAGTAGGGAATCAAAACCATCGCTGAGAACCAAGGACCATTGACGGACTCGCGCCATGTCATCATCGGGCACGCCAATCAACATCGCTATAATTGCCAGCGGCAACGGCTCGGCAAACTCGCCGATGAAATCCCATTCCTCACGCCCTGCGAGACGCTCAATAAAAGAATCGACCACTGCGGCCATAACAGGCCTCAATTCCCCCACCGATCGCAAGGAAAAGTATTCGCCGACCAGACGCCGGAGCCGCAAGTGATCGTCGCCATCGCGCAGCAAAACATTCGTGTCGAAGGCGGATCGATATCCGTCAGGCCGAATACTTCTCAGGTTCTTGGAAACGGAAGAGTTCTGCCTGAAGATTTCAAGGGCTTCTGGATATCGACCGAACAGACATATCCCTTGGCTGGAAGTATCTTGAGTATGTGGCAACCAGAATGGGCGATCCATCTCGCGAAGCCTTGCATAAAACGGGTACGGATCAGAGAAAAAAACGCTTTCATCAGGCAAAGAAATCTCCAACCCGAATGGCTGACTCATGACATAAAGCCCTTTAGTGATATTTCAAACAGACCACCGACATCATCGGTTACCCGGAAATCAGCAACGCAATACAAGTTCACTCCACGCTTGTAAATTTTCTGTACGTGCATATCGACATTGATTTCATCGGGATTGCGAATTGCACGTACGCTACGCGTTGAACTTTCTACCATCCACCCCTCGCGAATCTTCGCTTTCAATCCAGCCCACTCGTGTGCAAACACGATCATTAACTGGGACAAGAATTCAAGCGTCGAAAATATTGTCAGGTGAAATCCTTTTGTATCCGTGGCAGATGTATAAATCGAGGTCATTACAACTTTTGCACTTAACCGGTTTCCTTCAATGACGACTGAGTCGATGAACCAAGACTCTTGCTTCCGACCACCGGTCAGATAGGGCGACAGCAAAGGAGTGATCTGTTGTGAAGTCAGCTCGCGCTTTGTTTTCTCGGCATTCATTCTAAGAACTCTTCCACACTTGCGTAAATCATGTTTTATAACGCCTTCCCAATCAGATCCCGAGGGCAGACACGCACCTGAACACCATGAGCCCTAAAGTATTTTCCCATCCCGTCTGCTTAGCCTCCACCCATACTGGTCGGGCATAGGTGGTTATCCAGCGAGGATTCAACAGAGCCGGGGAGTTACCGGATGGTGGTGGACTACCCCCAATATTTGGACAGTCGCCAGCCTCACGCTAAGGCACGCTCAAATGCCTCCGGGCTCACGTCACCGATATGACTGTGACGTCGGGTGCGATTGTAAAACGCTTCGATGTAAACAAAGATATCGGTCTTGGCTATGGCATGGATTTTGCCCGCTCGAGTAGCAGTCCCGCTCCTGCCAATCTGGTGAACGGTGATTCCAGCTGTAAGCCATGCACTGCATTCAGTTAGCGGATCAGCGCCGTTACTACGCCCCGCCCGACTTCGACCAGGGCGTTGCCCTTCGAGGGTGCAAAGGCCGCGAAGTGCTCCGAGAACGCCGTACTCGCCAACTCGTCTATGGACCGATCCAGCCAGCCCCAGAAGTGCGTTCGGAACAGCGAGTCATAGCGCTTGCGGCTAGATGCCTTCAGCCCCTTGGCCTCACCGTGCGCGGTCAGCGCTTCCCGCCGCACCTCCATCGCCCGGCTGCGCGCCTCCTCGACGCTCATCAGCGGCCGGTAACCCATCATCATGCGCACCTGTTGTCCCTTGACGCTGGTCGCAACCAGAAACGTGCGGTGCTGCTTATTTGCACGCACAGCAAAACCGCATCGTAGCTAGTCCGGCAGAACCCTTCCGTCGGTGGCAGTCGGTCGTTCAAGCAGCGATTCGCTGAGCGTTATAATCACATTCTTTCAGGACAAAACGAGGACAAAGGCTGGCGTTTCGGCGCTGCCGACTCTCGTTAACCGTTTCACCACCCGTGACCCCATGGCGCGGGTCCGGCACTTCGACGATGCCCACATCGGCTTCGAGGTGCTCTTACAAATCAAGGATTTCCATGAGCCTCAAATGCGGCATCGTCGGCTTGCCCAATGTCGGCAAGTCGACCCTCTTCAATGCACTGACCAAGGCCGGCATCCCGGCGGAAAACTACCCGTTCTGCACGATCGAACCCAACGTGGGCATCGTCGAAGTGCCGGACACGCGGCTGCAGCAGCTGGCTGACATTGTGAAGCCCGAGCGCATCCTGCCGGCGACGGTTGAGTTCGTTGACATCGCGGGTCTCGTTGCCGGTGCGTCGAAGGGCGAGGGTCTGGGCAACCAGTTCCTTGCGCATATTCGTGAGACCGATGCGATCGTCAATGTCGTGCGCTGCTTCGAAGACCCGAATGTGATTCACGTGGCAGGCAAGGTTAGTCCCCTAGACGATATCGCGGTCATCCAGACCGAACTGGCACTTGCCGATTTGACGACCGTCGAGAAGTCGATACACCGGGAACTCAAGAAGTCGCGTGCGGGCGACAAGGAAGCGGTCGCGCTGGTTGCGCTGCTGGAGAAGGTGCAAGTTCAGCTAAACGATGCGAAGCCGGTGCGCGCGATGGGCCTCGACAAGGAGCAGATGGCGATGCTGAAGCCGCTTTGCCTGATCACCGCGAAGCCGGCGATGTATGTCGCTAACGTGTCGGACACCGGCTTTACGAATAACCCGCTGCTGGATCAGCTGACCGAGTACGCGAAGTCGCAGAATTCACCCATCGTCGCGATCTGCGCTGCGATCGAGGCTGAGATTGCCGACCTCGATGAAGAAGACAAGGGCGCGTTCCTCGCCGACATGGGCATGGACGAGCCGGGCCTGAACCGACTGATCCGCGCTGCATTCAGCCTGCTCGGCCTGCAGACGTATTTCACTGCGGGTGTGAAGGAAGTGCGTGCATGGACGATCCATAAGGGCGACACCGCACCGCAGGCCGCCGGCGTGATCCATACCGACTTCGAGCGCGGCTTCATTCGCGCGCAGACGATCGCTTTTGATGACTACATCGCGCACAAGGGTGAACACGGCGCGAAGGAAGCGGGCAAGATGCGCGCGGAAGGCAAGGAGTACATCGTCAAGGATGGCGATGTGCTGAATTTCCTGTTTAACGTCTGAGTGCTTTTGCCTGCATTCTTCTTATGCTGATTTTTTCATCGTGACAGCAACTCCACATAGGCGTGGTAGCTGTAACTCCGGTTCTTTTTCTGGCCCGTCATTTCGGTCACGATGCCCAGATCTTCCAGCACCTTAACTGCCGCCGTCGCGGTCGGAAAACTCGTTTCAAGCTGCTGGCGAACGCGCTCGATGGTGAAACGCGGCATCATCGGCAACAATTCGAACAACCGGTAGCTCGCAGGGCCTGCCTTGGGAGACTGCAGCAAACGCTTGCGGTCTGCCGTAACCAAGCTGGCTACGCCGATGATGCTGCGCTCTGCATCCGCGGTGGCCACTGACACACCCTCCAGAAAGAAGCTCACCCAGGATTCCCAGTCACCTTCGGTGCGGATAGCCGACAGGCGGCGGTAGTACTCGGCCTGATGTTGCTTTAGATAGCCACTGAGATACATCCGTGGTTCAGCCAGTAATCCCCAATGCTCAAACAGCGCAGCGATCAGCAGGCGACCAATGCGCCCGTTGACATCCAAAAAGGGGTGGATGGTTTCAAACTGTGCATGGACGAGCGCGACCTTCACCATGGGCGGCAACCCGGCCCTATCGTCATGAATGAACCGCTCCATATCGCCCAGCAATGCCGGAACGTGCTCAGGCGGTGGCGGAACGAATGCAGCATTGCCAGGACGCGTGCCGCCAATCCAGTTTTGTGATTGACGTAGCTCTCCCGGCTGCTTGCCTGCACCCCTGGCACCATCAAGCAGCAAACGATGGGCTTCGCACAACAGCCGAATGCTGATGGGCAGTCCTTTCAGGTCACGCAATTGCTGTTGAACCCAGCGGAAGGCGCGCAGGTAATTCGTCACCTCCTCAACATCGTCGGTGTTGCTGATCTTGAATCCTGCTTCTTCGTCGAACAAGTCGGTCAGGGTAGCCTGAGTACCCTCGATCTGCGAGGTCAGCAACGCTTCCTTGCGAATGGCGCTGTAGAGCAGCCAATCGACCGAAGGAACCAAGCCGGACACGCCAGCCAGGCGGGCGAGCGCCAATTCTGCTTGGCGATTGAGTTCTGCATAGACGACCGGCGCCAAAGCGGGCTCCGCCGGCGGCAAGGGATGGGGCACGAACGCTCGCACCGACTCGCCCAGAGTCGTTGAGATGATGTAGGTTCCGGTGCCACGCTTCATTGAAAGCTCGCTTTATTTTCAGCGAACAAATTAAAGTATTCTTTAATTTAAAGATCAAGTATGAAAGGATTCTTTCATATGAATGGCATTTGATCTGCGCCCCAGAACCAACGACGGACAAGCGTGCAGCCTCGGCGATCCGTCAGGCAACGCAGGCAGGGTGATGCCTGGTGCTCATTTTTGACCTCTTTTCCCCAGTCGAAAATCAGGCATACAAACGACATGCCCCACCTCTTTTGAAGAGGTGGGGCATGCCGTTATCTCACTGCCGTAGACAGTGAAGACAGACCGAAAATTAAACGATACTGACCGTACCGTCGAAACTTTCAAGGGTCGGACCGACCAGCTGGATGACTTCGGTGTAGCCGCTGCCGTTAGCGTCCGTAACGATATAAACATCACCATCGGTGACTTGGCCAACGTAATACTTCACCGTCCCGTCAAGTGCCAAGTCAGCCGCAGCCAATAGCGTCGCGAGATCAGTAACACTGCCGCCAGCTTCAATCAGTGCACCCGCAGTACCTGTGATCGTATCGTCTGCGGCGCTGCCGAGGAATGCGTATGTATCGTCCGCAGGATTCAAGTTATAGCCCTGGAACACGAGCATCTCAACAGACGCAAGAGTGTCGGTGCCCTCGTTGTATAGGGAATGGCCATCCGCGACCGTCCAGCTCGATCCGTCACCACTGACCGTGAACTCGGCTGACATACCCGCGTAGAGCGCAGCATCCGTGCCAATCCCTCCAACAATGGAGTCATTTTCGATACCAGTAAAGAAAACGTCGCTGCCGCTTGATCCGGTGTAGTCATCAGCAACCAACGTGCCGTTGATCAGGTTTGGGACGCCCCATCCGTAATTCCCTCCCGCTTGCGCGAGCCCTTCGAGAGAGAGTGACGTCACACTACCCGTGATCGGCGTGAAGTTGGCAGGATTCACACCCGACATCGGATCGATATAAAGCGCAGTCCAACCTGCGAGCGTTCCACTGTCGCTACCCAAGGTCGGTCCGGACAGATCCAGATCCGAGAAATCGTTATAATCCTGGATGAACATCAACGTCTTTGCGTAGGTTCCGGACACCGTGACATTATCGAAGCTGACTGCGCCCATCGGCTGACCATCAATGTTGATCGTGACCGCTTCAGTATCCGCATAATCGCTGTTGTAAAGGATCGCAGTCGCGGCAGCATCATTGGCGAACGAGAAGCCGGAAATGGTCAGCGACGATCCGTTGGCAAGTGGATTGATTGTGATCGACGAGACCGACACCTGACTCGAACCATTCAGGCTCTGAAGCTTGATACCTTCGCTAACCGTCACATTCTCGCTGTAGCTACCGTCGGCGACCAGAACGGTGTCACCTGCATTGGCTGCATTCACAGCCTCCTGAATCGTCGCAAAGCCGCCATTGCCCACCAGAAGAATCCTGCCAGCTTCTGCGCCGTCGAGAATCTCGATACCAGTAAGCAGATCCGTTCCGTCACCCGCACCTGCTGCAACTTGCCAGCCTGCCTGGTTGCCCGCCGTGTACGGGTAGGCATCGGTAACCATCGTCACCATGCTGGCGTCGAGGGACGCGCTGTAATTTGCGGTGTCGGTTCCCGACCCACCCTGCAAATAGTCGTTGCCACCCGCGCCGGTGATATCGTCGTCATTCTGAGCGGCCTTGATCAGGTCAACATCATCCGTACTGACGATAACGTCAGCACTCGTACCACCAGAGATCTCTGCGAATACTTCATAAGTGCCCGTGGCATTGATACCCGCCAGCAGATCGGCAAAGTCCTTCGTTTCACCCGCAGTCAATCCTTCGAGCTTCACCACGCGGAAAGCCGTGTCCGATGTCACATCAATGTTCTCGAATGCGAAACCATCGATATCCTGACCGGCGCCGCCGACAAAGAGGGAACTGCGGGTTTCAGTCGCGAAAGTCAGATCGCTCAGCGTCAGCGCAGTACCGGAGTACGAGAACAACGCAAGATCACCATTATTCGGGATGTTGTCCACCGGACCCGTCCAGTCACCGCCATTGTTTGAGAACAGGGTGTCCTCGATGGTGATGTTTTCGATAGTGGCCCCGGATGATGAGCCGTTGTTTGTCAAAATGCCGAAGATCGTGTTGTCGGCGATGACGCCTCCGGAGATCGTCAGGCCACTGATGCCAACACCCGATGCACTGCGCAAGCCGACGTTATTTCCGATCAGCGTTACGTCCGTCATGGTCATGTTGGTGACGCTGACATTGTTGTGCAGCTCGACACCGGCACCGGTTGCGCCTGAGATGGACACGCCGCTCAGCGACACGCCGTCATAAATCGTCGCTGCGTCTGCCTGTAACTCGATACCGTAGTTTTTTCCGGTTGCATCAACATCGAGGTTTTCGATGGCTACGCCCGACGATTCAACGAGGGGCTTTCTGTGAGCATAGTGTTGAGCGCGACGTGTTACGGAACGACCGCCGCCTCCGGTAGTAGTAATGTATTCAATACCGAATTTGCCCTCATTGGCAAGCGGGCGCCCGGAAGATACTCCCGTGGAAAATGGCCCGCTTGCGTGTGGCGGATGTCACGAATCTGACAGCTTTCTGCAAGGCAGGCGTGGCATCATGCGCGGCATTCACCATCCTCGGGCCGCACCAATGATCTCCAAGCAACGCACCCGCTTCACCTACTTGCTGCATTCATTGCCGTTTTCCCTGCTGGTTTTGCTGCTCGTGTTGTATGGCGGATTGCGCGTCGCGCTATTGGCTTACACCGGTACGGCGCAGGTGCCGCTGGCGGGCTGGCCGATGGTACTCGTCAAAGGCGCCTGGTTCGACCTGGTAGTCGCTTCCGCGCTGCTGGCACCAGTGCTGATCTATGAGGCGCTGCTGCCGAATCGCTGGCGCGCCGCCACTCTGCATCGCTGGCTGCGTGCCGGCTGGCTGTTCGCGTCGATTGCGCTGCTGCTGTTCGGCGGGGTATCGGAATTCACGTTCTGGATGGAGTTCTCGAACCGGCTGAATTTCATCGCGCTCGATTATCTGATCTATACCAGTGAGGTCATTGGCAATATCCGTGAATCGTACCCGGTGGGTGCGATCCTGACCGTGATCGGCCTGGCTGCAGCAGTGATCACCTGGGCACTGCTGCAATGGATGCGACGTACGCCGATGACGGCGCTGAATGCGCGGCAGCGCCTGGCTATGCTGGTGACTGCGCTTGTACTGCCTGCGATACTGCTGGCGGTGGCCAGCGTCGAGCAGATGGACGGCAGCAAGAATGCGTATGCGGATGAACTATCGGGTAACGGCCTCTTCACGCTGGCGGCGGCGGTACGCCGTAACGAGCTGGATTACATGAAGTTCTATCGCACGCTTCCGCCGGAGACAGTGGCGCAGACACTCGCGGGCCTGGGCATCGCACACTTGCCGACACTGGAGCTGCGGCGCCTCGGCTTCGATGACGACGCTGCTGCGCCATCGGATCATTTTTCGCATACGCCAAAGAACCTGGTACTGGTGTCGATCGAGAGCCTGTCAGCCTCCTTTTTGGGCAGCTACGGATCCGACGAGCAGCTCACGCCAAACCTCGACGCACTGGTACGCGAAGGCCTGCGCTTTGCGCAGGTGTATGCCACCGGCACACGCACCGTGCGCGGGCTGGAGGCGCTGTCGCTGGGCACACCGCCGGTGCCGGGGCAGGCGATTGTGCGTCGTCCAGGCAATGAGCATCTGGCGACGCTGGGCGAAGTGCTCGAGCATCAGGGCTTCGACACCTTCTTTTTCTATGGCGGCTACGGTTACTTCGACAACATGAACGCCTACTTCGGCGCGAATGATTACCGCGTAATCGACCGCACCGACATACCGGCCGACCGGATCAAATTTGAAAATGTGTGGGGCGTCGCCGACGAAGTGCTGTTCGATAGCGTGATCGACCAGCTGGACAAACGTGCCGGCAGCAAGAAGCCTTTCTTCGCGCACGTGATGACGACCAGTAATCATCGGCCTTATACCTATCCGGACGGTCGCATCGACATACCGTCGCCGGGCGGACGCAGGGGCGCAGTGAAATACACCGACTATGCGATCGGGAAATTTATCAGCGACGCGAAGCAACGGCCGTGGTTCAAGGACACGCTGTTCGTCTTCGTTGCCGATCATTGCGCATCGGTCGCCGGCAAGACCCGGCTGCCGGTACAGCATTACCAGATACCGTTGATCATGTACGCGCCGGGCAACCTGAAGACAGGCGTGTACTCGCCCATGATCAGCCAGATCGATATCGTCCCCAGTCTGGTCGAGGCGCTGGGACAGCATGGCGACGATCTCTTCTTCGGACGATCGGTGTTCGAAGACGAACCACCGCCGGAGCGTGCATTCATCAGCAATTATCAGGAGCTCGGCTACCTGAAGCGCAACAAGCTGACGGTGCTGCTGCCGAAGCGACGGGTGCAGGCCTTCGACGTGGATCCGAAAACTTTCGAGGCCACACCGGCAGCGGTGGATGAGGAATTGCTGAAAGAGGCGATCGCTTACTACCAGAGCGCGTCGACGGATTTTCGTACGGGCTTGCTGGGTGCGCCGTTCTATCCGAAGAGAGAATCTCGCTAGGACGCTGACGCGGCCTGCAGTCGCTGATATTTCGCTTCAAGCTGCTCGCGGGTTTCGATCCGCTCGGGGTTGAGCGGAATGCAGGCCACCGGGCACACCTGCTGGCATTGCGGCTCATCGAAATGGCCGACGCATTCGGTGCATTTGTCCGGGTCGATCTCATAGATCACTGGCCCGAGGAAGATCGCGCCATTCGGGCACTCCGGCTCGCAGACGTCGCAATTGATGCAATCGTCGGTGATCATCAGCGCCACGGGGTCGCTCCGTCAATCAGGCGGCCGGGTTCACGCCGCTGGCCAGTTTTTTCTTCAGCCACTGCTCGACGGACGGGAAGACGAACTTCGATACGTCGCCGCCCAGTAGCGCGATCTCGCGCACGATGGTGCCGGAGATGAACTGGTACTGGTCGGACGGTGTCAGGAACAGCGTCTCGACATCGGGCAGCAGATAGCGGTTCATGCCAGCCATCTGGAATTCATACTCAAAGTCGGACACGGCACGCAGTCCGCGAACGATAACGCGTGCGTCGTGCGCGCGCACAAAATCTTTCAGCAGGCCGGAGAAACTTTCGACCGTCACATTCGGATAATGCCCGAGCACTTCGCGTGCGATATCGAGGCGTTCCTGCAGACCGAAGAAAGGGTGCTTGGCCTTGCTGTCGGCAACGCCGACGATCAGCTTGTCGAACAGGCCAGAGGCGCGCCGGACCAGATCTTCATGCCCGCGGGTGAGCGGATCAAAGGTTCCGGGATATACGGCTGTGACCATGGGCTGTCCTTCAGGGTTTCTTGCGCAGTACGCTATTGCCCGCGCGAACGACGCGCATTATGCCCTAATTCATAGGCTGTTATTCCAAGCTGTTATCCGTGCTGTTATCCGTGCTGTTATCCGTGCTGTTATTCCGCGCTTTTATTCCGTGCAAGCAGCGCATAGTGCACTTGCCCTGCCTTGTCCGCACGCACAACCTGCCATCCGGCCAACCAGTCGCCCGTGTCTTCGGTGAAGGACCGGTCCGACTCAGCATAGACCAGTCCCTCGGGCGCCAGCAAGCGAATGCACGCAGGCAGCAGCTGCGGCAGCAGGTTCAGGCCATATGGCGGATCGAGAAAAATCAGATCGAATGAACCGGGCAGGGAGCCCAGCTGCACGAGTGCATCACCGCGCCGTATCGTCACCTGCGTTGCTTTCAACTTGTCGCTGGTCGCGTTCAAGTGGCGCAGCGCGGCCGGATGCGATTCAACCATCACGACCTCGGCCGCGCCACGGCTGGCCGCTTCGAAGCCGAGTGCGCCGGTACCGGCAAAGAGATCGAGGCAACGACAATTGTCCCAGCGCCGATGCTGCAGGTGTTCAAGCCAGTTGAACACGGTTTCACGCACGCGGTCCGGCGTCGGGCGCAGGCCATCAATATCGGCGACTGGGAGCGGTGTGCGCTTCCAGTCGCCGCCGATGATGCGCACCTGACGCGGTGGCACAGCGTTCTGTTTTTTCAAAAGGGACTTTCAGGGTTTGATCGGTTCGCTGCCCACGACCACCGTCACCATCCTGTCCATTGCCAGCTTGCGCCCGAACGCGGCACGCACATCGTCAGCAGTGACTTGTGCCACCTTGTCGGTCCAGTGGTCGAGGTAATCGAGCGGCATCCGGTAAAAGCCGATCGCAGCAATATTGTCGAGGATCTTGCGGTTGTTATCGATGCGCAGCGCAAAGCCGCCGATCAGGTTGTCCTTGGCCGCCTGTAGTTCGGCCTCTGTCGGCCCGTCACGCAAGAAGGCCGCGATGGTATCGCGTACCACTTGCAGCGCTTCATCGGACTGATCCTTGCGCGTCTGCAGCCCCGCCATGTACGGACCGGACTGCGACATCGGGCTGAAATAGCTATACGCGCTATACGACAGGCCCCGCTTCTCGCGCACCTCACGCGTGAGCCGCGATACGAAGCCGCCGCCGCCGAGCACGTAATTGCCCACCGTCAGTGCGAACACATCCGGGTCGTTACGTTCCAGTGCCGGCATGCCCACCAGGATATGCGACTGCGATGCCGGATGCGGAATGCGCTCTTCCGTAGCCCTTGGCAATGCTACGGCCGGCAGCGACGGCAACGGTTGTCCCTGCGGCAGGCGACGGGTCAGTTCTTGCGCGATCGCTTCGGCTTCGGCGCGGGTGATGTCGCCAATGATCGAGATCACTGCACGATTTGCCACGTAATGCGCGCGATGGAAAGCGGCGAGGTCATCGCGCGTGATCGCGCTCACCGATTCAACCGTCGCCTCGGCACCGTAGGGATGACTGCCATAGGCGAGGCGCCAGAAGGCCTTGCTCGCTATCGATTCGGGACGGGTCAGATCGTCGCGAATGGCGGCGATGGTACGTGCCTGGTCGCGCTCGAACAGGTCTTGCGGAAAGGCGGGATGCGCGAGCAGCCGTGCATGCAGGCGAATCGCTTCGTCACGCGTGACCTTCGCTGACAGCATGCGCAGCGACATGCCCGAGCGATCGGCCCCCGCGCCTCCGCCGCGCAGCGCGGCGATGTCGGCCAGCGCAGTCGAGATTTCTGCCTCGGATAGCGCCGGCTCGACGCTGCCGTCCGGCAGCTTCGCTTCTTTCAGTCCGCGCGCGAGCAAGCCATTGGTCAGCGACGACAGGCCGGACTTGCCGGCCGGGTCGCGCCGGCCGCCGGCATCGAACTCAACGTTCACGTCGAGCATGGGAATGGTGTGGTTCTCGACGAAATACACACGCGCGCCGTTATCCAGCGTCCAGTGGCGTATGTCGAGCGCGGCTTGCGCAACGCCGCTGACGGCGAGCAGTGCAATGACGATCAGTTTCTTCAGCATCGATATTTCTCCGTGATCTGTCGGTAATCTCTTCGTGATCTTTCCGTGATCTCGTAATCAGCTCAGTGACGCAGCCCGGACACGGCCGGCTTGCCTTCCGCCTGCGCAGTCAATGGCAGCGGTACGAGCGTGGCAACGGTCAGGCGGTCGTCGGAAAAATATTTTTGCGCGACCGCCTGTACCTGCGCCGGTGTGACAGCAGCCAGGCGCTCGATCATGCGGTCGATCTGCCGGTGCGAGTAACCGGACATTTCCAGAGAGCCGATCTCCATCGCCTGCCGGAAGACCGAATCACGCTTGTAGACCTGCCCCGCGATCAGCTGCGTCTTGACGCGCTTGAGCTCGTCGGCCGATACGCCGTCCTTCGCAATACGCTCGACCTCGGCACGCAATGCAGCTTCAAGCTTCTCCGGCGAACTGTCACGCGTGGGCTCGCCCGAGAGCATGAACATCACCGGCCCGCGGGCGGTACCGTCGTAGCCGGCGTCAACAGAATTGGCAAGACGATCAGTGCGCACCAGCTTTGCCGGCAGACGCGCGTTGTCATAACCGTCGAGCACTGCGGCCAGCACTTCCAGCGCGAACGGATCATCGTCGGTCTCGACATCGACCAGCTTGGGCACCTTGTAGGCCATCACGATGTAGGGGTTCTCGGCCGGCGCCTTGACGCTCACGCGACGTATGCCACGCTGCTCCGGCTCCTGCTGCGGCTTGACCTTGGGCAGGGTTTTCGGCGGTATGTCGCCGAAATATTTTTCTGCGAGTCGCAAGACTTCCTGTGCATCTACATCGCCGGCGACGACCAGCGTCGCATTGTTCGGCGCATACCAGCGCTCATACCAGGCCAGTGCATCGTCGGCGGTCATGTTCTGCAGGTCGTCCATCCAGCCGACCACCGGATGACGATACGGGCTAGCCGTATAGGCGGTCGCATACAGGGTTTCCATCAGCAGCGCCATCGGCTCGTCTTCAGTGCGCAGGCGCCTCTCTTCCATGACAACCCGGATCTCTTGCGCGAACTCGGCCGGATCCATGGTGAGGTTCTGCATGCGATCCGCTTCAAGTTCGAGCAGCTTTTCCAGCCGAGATTTTTCAGCCTGCTGGTGATAGGCGGTGTAGTCGCGGCTGGTGAACGCGTTGTCGCGACCGCCCAGCGCGGCGACCCGCTGGCTGAATTCGCCGGGCTTGAGCTTCTTCGTGCCCTTGAACATCATGTGCTCAAGCACGTGGGCCACGCCGGTGGTGCCATTCTGTTCGTCGATGCTGCCGGCACGGTACCAGACCATGCTGACGACGGTGGGCGCGCGGCGGTCCTCCTGTACGATTACTTTCATGCCATTCGCCAGACGGAACTCCTGCGCGGTGGTACCTGCCGCGGCCACACCGGTCAGCAGGCTAAAAACGCTGGCCAGCACCAGCAATCCAAGTCGGAAGATCATGTTGTCGGCTCTGATAGAATCAAGGGTCTTGGGTTAGGTCACTTTATTAAGCAACTAAGAGGTAAGCCTCTGAAAGTGCCGCCCGATTTTATCCGTTGCGGCATTCCGCCGCAGCGCCCCCCCAGAACTCCCGAACGCCCCATCCCGGATGTTTAGCTTTTTCAAGAAAAAACCGCCTGCGCCCGTCACGCCTGCCGAAACGGCTGCACCTGCTGCTGCCGCTGACGCCGTTGTTGAGCCGATGCCAACACCGGCACCCGCGCCCGAAGCAAAGAAATCCTGGCTCGGCCGGCTGAAGGCCGGTCTGTCGCGTACGTCATCGAATATCGCAACCATCTTCACCGGCACGAAGATCGATGACGATCTGTATGACGAACTCGAAGCCGCGCTGCTGATGGCCGACGCCGGCGTCGAGGCGACGCAGTATCTGCTCGACGAACTGAGGAAGAAGGTGAAGGCCGACAAGCTGGCCGAGGCCTCGCAGGTAAAGTCGGCGCTGCGGGAACTGATGGTGGGCCTGCTGCAGCCGCTGGAAAAGCCGCTGATGCTGGGCCGCGAGCAGCCGCTGGTGATGATGATTGCTGGCGTCAATGGCGCAGGCAAGACGACGACCATTGGCAAGCTGGCCAAGCACATGCAGTCGCATGGCCAGAAAGTCCTCCTGGCCGCCGGCGATACGTTCCGTGCGGCCGCGCGCGAGCAACTGACGGTCTGGGGCGAGCGCAATGGCGTGGCTGTGATTGCGCAGGAGTCGGGCGACCCGGCCGCCGTCGCGTTTGACGCGGTGCAGGCTGGCCGCGCGCGCGGCGTCGATGTGGTGATGGTCGATACGGCCGGCCGCCTGCCGACGCAACTGCACCTGATGGACGAACTGAAGAAGGTGCGCCGCGTGATCGCCAAGGGCATGGAGAGCGCGCCGCATGAAGTGCTGCTGGTCATTGACGGCAATACCGGCCAGAACGCGCTCACGCAGGTCAAGGCCTTTGACGATGCGCTGCAGCTGACCGGACTGATCGTCACCAAGCTCGACGGCACGGCCAAGGGCGGCGTGCTGGCGGCGATTGTCAAGCAACGGGCAATTCCCGTATATTTTATCGGCGTCGGCGAAGGCATCGACGACTTGCAGCCTTTCGTGGCTACCGAATTTGTCGACGCATTGCTCGGCTGACCCTCCCACCCATGTCCATCATTTCCTTTTCTCACGTCGCGAAGAAATATCCGGGCGATGTCATCGCGCTGTCCGACCTGTCGCTGGAAGTCGGCGAGGGCGAACTGGTCTATCTGGCCGGCCCGTCCGGCGCTGGAAAATCAACCCTGCTGAAGCTTATTGCCGGCATTGAGCGGCCGAGTGCCGGCGTGCTGCTGGTCAGCGGTCAGGACATGCGCAAGCTCAGCCGTGCGACCCTGCCTTTCCTGCGCCGCAAGCTCGGGCTGATCTTGCAAAAGCATGAGCTGCTGCAGGACCGGAGCGTGCTGCAGAATGTGATGCTGCCGCTGCTGGTCAGTGGCTCGACGGTGAAGGATGCGGGGCAGCGCGCGCGGGTTGCGCTCGACCGTGTCGGCCTTGGCGATAAGGCGGCGCTGCTGCCGCAGGCACTGTCCGGCGGCGAACAGCAACGCGTATCGATCGCGCGCGCTATCGTGCACCGGCCACGCATCATTCTCGCCGACGAACCCACTGCTAATCTTGACCGTGCCAGCGGCAAGCTGGTCATCGACATGCTGCAAGCCTTCAATTCCGCCGGTGCGACCTGCATCATCTCCACGCATGACGAACGGTTGCTGCAAAAGGCTGACCGCGTCGTGGAACTGAATCGCGGTCGCGTGTCGGCTGTTCGCGATGCCGACAGCGAGGTGGGCGCATGAACTGGCTCAGAGAACACCGGCTGGCGCTCGCCGCCGCGATTGCGCGCATTCGCAAGATGCCGGGCAGCTTTGGCTTCAATATATTGGTGATTGCGCTGGCGCTGATACTGCCGCTGGCGGGAATGACGCTGCTGGAGAACCTACGCCCGATCTCGCGCGACCTGGCGGTCGAACCGGAGATCAGTGTTTTCCTGTGGTCCGAAATGGAGCCGGAGCGTATAGAGGCGATCGGGCGTGATATCCGCGCCGCAGCCCGACGCGCCGGCTTGTCGGCGAAGCTGCAATTCGTAGATCGCGATAGCGCGCTAAAGGCAATGAAGGCGCGCGCCAGCCTCGGCGATGTGGTCGATGTTCTCGGCAGCAACCCGCTGCCGGATGCGTATATCGTCCGTGTTGCTGACGGTGGAGGTCATAGCGGCGCGGCGGCAGATCCGGCTCGTATCGAACAGCTGGCCGGCGCGCTGAAAAAGGTCGACGGCGTTGAGGCAGTACAGCTGGATGCGGCCTGGATGAAACGGCTGGTGGCCTTGCTGAACCTCGCATCGACCGCACTGCTGCTGCTTGCCATAACGCTAGGGGGCGTGGTGCTCGCGGTGGTATTCAACACGATCCGGCTGCAGGTGGTCACGCAGCAGGAAGAAATCAGCGTGATGCGGCTGCTCGGCGCCACCGATGCCTTCGTCTCCCGTCCTTTCTATTACATGGGTGGGTTGCTGGGCCTGTGCGCGGGCGCATTCGCGTTGCTGACGTTGGCCGGCGGGCTGGTACTGCTGAATGTATCGGTCGGCGAACTGGCCAGCCTGTATGGCTCCAGCTTCACGCTGGCACCGCTGGATCTGTCATCGGTCGTGATACTGCTCGCCGCCAGCACGGCGCTGGGCGTCGTTGGCGCGGTGCTGTCGGTACAGCGTGCGCTGCGCGTGCCCGGCTAGCATCCGACCTTCCTTAATCATTCCATCCAGGCAACACCCGGCGGCTTGCCCGGCTGTCCGCTGAACTCTGCAGGGCATTAGCACTCTCTCGCTGAGAGTGCTAATATTGACTTGGTAAGAGCCTTCCGAATCATGGTTGTGTTCGCCAAAGTCCAACCCAGGAGAGTCCATGACTGCTTTGTCCGCATCGTCTGCCCTTGTGCCGGCCGGTCGCCAGGCATTCCTTCCCGGATTTCCCGCGAATGTCGGCAATCTGGATGCTTACATTTCGACCGTCAACCGCCTGCCGATGCTGTCGCAGGAGGAAGAGAGTTCACTCGCGCGCAAGTTGCGCGACGAAGGCGACCTCGCTGCTGCGCAGCAGCTGGTGATGTCGCACCTGCGTCTCGTGGTGTCGATCGCGCGTGGCTACCTCGGCTACGGCCTGCCGCATGCCGACCTGATCCAGGAAGGTAATATCGGCCTGATGAAGGCCGTCAAGCGCTTCGACCCGGAGCAGGGCGTGCGCCTCGTTTCCTATGCGATCCACTGGATCAAGGCGGAAATTCACGAATTCATCCTGCGTAACTGGCGCATGGTGAAGCTCGCGACCACAAAGGCGCAGCGCAAGCTGTTCTTCAACCTGCGCAGCCACAAGACCAGTCTGGATGCGATGACACCGGAGCAGGTTGACGAACTCGCGCAGTCGCTAAACGTCAAGCGCGAGGACGTGATCGAGATGGAGATGCGCATGTCGGGTCGTGATATCGCACTCGATGCGCCAACCGACGACGATGACGATGCGAAGTTCGCGCCGATCGCCTATCTGTCGTCCGATCACTCGGAACCGCTGAAGGTGCTGGAAGCGCGCCAGGTCGACCGGCTGCATTCGGAAGGACTGGAAGCAGCGCTGAGCCAGCTGGATGCGCGCTCGCGCCGCATCGTTGAATCCCGCTGGCTGGCAAATGACGACGGCTCGGGTGCCACGCTGCATGAGCTGGCGGCAGAGTTCGGTGTATCTGCCGAACGCATCCGCCAGATCGAAGTCGCGGCAATGAAGAAGATGAAGGCGACGCTGGCGGCTTATGCCTGACAGACTCACGCCTGAAGCGACTTAAGCCTGCCGCGAACTAAGCCTAACCCTTTTCAGGCCTTACATGACAAAGAGCGTCCTCGCGGGGACGCTCTCTTTTTTTAAGCCAAGGCAGCGCGACTGAGCTCAGGCGCCGCCGATCAGCTGCCGCAAATCGTTCAGCACCGCGGCCGGATCCTGACCATTACGTATGAACAGCCGTGCATGCCCTTGCGGATCGAAGGCATAGGTCGCTGCGGTGTGGTCGATGGTGTAGGCCTCGCTGTCCTTCGCCTTCACCTTTTGCACAAAGACCTTGAAATCAGCAGCCACTTTCTGTGTTTGCGCCGGATCGCCGCGCAGCGCGACGAAGCTGGGGTCGAATGCGGGAACGAAACCGGCCAGCGCCTCTTGCGTATCGCGCTCGGGATCGAGCGTGACGAACAGTACCTGCAGCTTGTCGCCATCCGCTCCCAGCTGCTTTTTCAACTGCGCCATCTCGGCCAGCGTGGTCGGGCAGATGTCCGGGCAGTGCGTGTAACCGAAAAACACGACGACCGCCCGGCCCTTGTAGTCGGCGAGCGTGCGGCGCTGGCCGGTATGGTCGGTTAGTTCGAACCCCTTGTCGTAGCCGAGGCCGGTGATGTCAGTGCTGGCGAAGGCCACTTTCGGTGCGACGGGCTTGCCATCACAACCGGCAAGCGACATCGCGAGTACACAGGCAAGAAGGGATGGCAGGGACAGCAGCTTGCGCAGCTTCATCAGGCGTAAGGAATGTAGTGGTCGACCAGCAATGCGGCAAACAGCAGCGACAGGTAGATGATCGAATAGGTAAAGGACTTGCGCGCGATCAGGTCGTTGTAATGACGCCAGACCAGCCACGAGTAGCGCAGATAGACCGCGCCCAGCAGCACCGCAGCGATCAGATACACCGGACCACTCATGCGCACCGCGAACGGCAGCAGCGAGGTCGCAAACAACGCGATCGTATATAGCCACACATGAAAGCCGGTGAACTCGGTGCCGTGTGTGATCGGCAGCATCGGCAGGCCGGAGCGCGCATAATCATCGCGACGGTACATGGCCAGCACCCAGAAGTGCGGCGGCGTCCAGATGAAGATGATCAGCACCAGCAGCCAGGCCTGCATCGGCACGTCATTCGCAATCGCCGCCCAGCCCAGCGCCGGCGGCATCGCGCCGGACAGACCGCCAATGACAATGTTCTGCGGCGTCGCCGGCTTCAACACAATGGTGTAAATGACTGCATAACCGACGAAGGTAGCGAAGGTCAGCCACATCGTCAGCGGATTGACGAAGGTGTACAACACCCACATGCCGGCGCCACCGATCGCGCCGGAAAACGCGAGCGTCTGAGGCACGGTGATTTCGCCGCGCGCCAAGGGGCGGCGCGCAGTGCGCGCCATGCGGGAATCAATTTCGCGCTCGACCAGGCAATTGACTGCAAATGCGGCGCCGGCAAGCAGCCAAATCCCGACCGTGGCCGCAACCAGTAGCCGCCAGTCAGGCAGGCTGGGCGTGGCCAGAAACATACCGATGACGGCACAGAAAACAGCCAGTTGGGTAACGCGCGGTTTAGTCAGCGCCCAGTACTGGGCGAAACGGTTCGGCTGCGCAATGAGTGCTGTCATGATGTTCTATCTTACGCAGGAATCAGGTGTTGGCGGGACTCCGCCGCCTTGTTTGCCGCGCCAGAGGCGAGGCGGAAGTTTAACACGGTCAGCAGCAGGACCGAGAGCGCGGCGCCGGCGTTGTGCAGTACCGCCAGCGTCAGCGGCCAGTTGAGCACTACCGTGGCCACGCCGGTGCAGAACTGCAGCAGAATCAGCAGCAACAACCAGCGGCCGACGCGCTGAGTCGCCGGGATCGTCATCGCGCGCCATCCGACCAGGCCAACGACGGCAATGACCAGCAGCGCGAAGCAGCGATGCACCCAGTTCACCGCGACCAGCGCGCTGAACGGCAGGTAATCGCCGGTGCGGGTCATGCCGAGTTCGCGCCATAGCGAAAAGCCGTGCGCCAGATCCATCTCGGGCACCCATGCACCCTGGCATAACGGGAAGCTGCCGCAGGCGAGTGCCGCGTAGTTCGTGCTGACCCAGCCGCCGAGCGCGATCTGCATGAAAATCAGCACGAGCGCTATCACGGCCGGACGACGCAGCGCCGCCGCGCCGTGTGCGAGCAAGCCTGGGGCTTGTCTGGCCGCGTGCCAGGTGAGCAAGGCCAAGAGGCCCATGCCCAGCAGCAGATGCATCGTGACAATGACGGGCTGCAGCTTCAGTGTGACTGTCCACGCGCCGAAGGCACCCTGCACGCAGACCCAGACCAGCAGCAAGGACGGCAGCGCCGGATGGTAGCGCGACAGCTTTTCGCGCCGCCACAGCGACACGGAGACGATGAGCGTTGCAATGATCAGCACGCCGACGCCCATTGCGAGGTAGCGATGGATCATTTCAATCCACGCCTTCATCACGGTGACCGGGCCGGTCGGCATCGCCGCCTGGGCCGCGGCGATGTCGGCATGCGCAAGAAACGGATTCGCTTCGCCATAGCAACCGGGCCAGTCGGGGCAGCCGAGGCCGGAGTCAGTCAGGCGCGTGAATGCGCCAAATACGATCAGGTCGAAAGTGAAGAACACCATCGCCCATGCGAGCTTGCGATAACGGTCAGCGCCGCGCGACAGATAGATCAGAGCCAGCGGTAGGGTCGCCAGCAGTAGCGCCTTGAGGGCCAGTGCGATCAGCATGACATCAACCTATGCCGGAGGCCTTCAGCAACTTGGTGAGGTCTTTCTTCACCTTGTTGTAATCCGGCTCCTTCGGGAAACGCATCATCAGATTGCCGAGCGGGTCAATGATGAACAAATGATCCTCGACGCTGGTGCCGACATCGACCGGCAGCCATGCGGCGAGTTTTTTCGGATCGACACGCAAGATCCGCGTGCCATCGTATTCCTTCATCAGCATTGTCGACAGCGGCGCATTGTCGGTGACGAGCCAGACACGCTCGACGCGCTCACGCTCCTTGCCTTGCGTTAGCCGCAGCTGCCGCTGGTAGTAAAGCTTGTCGGCGCAGCGCTTGTCGCATGCGCCGGCATCTGCCTGCAGCAGGAGCCATTTACCTTGATAGTCGTTCAGCGTGGACGGCTTGCCATCGAGCGCGACCGAGCCGAGGTCGGGGATCGGATACTGGCGCGGATCGATCAGTTCGCCATAGTTATTACGCCGCTCCGGCTTGATCACGTAATAGGTCAGGTAAGACAGGATGATCGGTGCCGCGCAGACTGCGATCACCAGGTACAGCATCCAGTTGCCTCGCTTGGCGGGCTTGACTTGTTTGACTTCAGTGGTTTGCACGTTTGAATCCGGTAATAACGAAGAACAGCAGGGCGGCTGTGGCCAGCGCATACCACTGGAACGCATAGCCGCGATGGGTGTCGATGCCGAAGCCCGGCTGCGGCCAGTCGCGCCGCAGTCCGTCCCCGGTATCGCTGGACTGCTCGATTATAAAAGCGTGTAGCGGCAGCGTGCTTGCCGCCGCCAAGTCCTGCAGCTCCAGGTTTTGCAGGATCGCACCCGGCGATGGCAGCGCACGTTCGCCCAGTTGCATGACCTGGCCGGTATCGCCGCGCACCCGGCCGCTGATCTGCTGTGGACCCATTGGCGTCGGTATCGGTGGAATGCGCGTGCGGTCGCGCGCGTCGCGCGCAAACCAGCCACGCTGCACCAGCACGACCTGCGCGCTGCCTTTGATACGGAACGGCATCAGCAGGTAAAAGCCGGCACGGCCGTCGAGCGGCCGGTTTTCGAGATAGAGCGGCCAGTCGGCGATGAACTCGCCTTCTGCGACGATCTTGCGGAATTCATCCGGCCGCGCACGCGGGGGCAGATCCGACGCCTGCAGCGGCGCGATCTCTGCGAGCGCAGTGATCTGCTGCTGCAGCGCGAGCTTCTGCTCGGCACGGCGCTCTTGCCATTGAGCGAGCGAGACGCCGATCGCTGCCACGACAACGGCAGCAATGAGAGGAATCCATCGAAATCGGAAGCTCAGTCGCATTACAATCGATACTTTTCTATCACTCTTCCAACCGGTGCGGCACGGGGCCGGCACCTGTCAGGAATTACTCATGAAAATACTCGTCGCGCTTGCCTTTGTACTGATCATCGGAAGCCTCGGCTCCGCCCTGGTCTTCCTGATGCGTGACAAGGGCCGCAGCAATCGTACCGTTCAGGCGCTGGCACTGCGCGTGGGCTTCTCTGTGCTGCTATTTATATTTCTGCTGGCGGCTTACCGTCTCGGCTGGATTCAGCCGACGGGTATTATCTACTGATCGTCTCTGGCCAAACACAACTTACCGACCAGACAACCATAACGCTCCGCCAAAACAAAAATGCCGCACCGAAGTGCGGCATTTTTTTCGTACACTGGATTTAAAGCCAGTAAACGACAACGTAGAGACCAAGCCAGACGACGTCAACGAAGTGCCAGTACCAGGCCGCGCCTTCGAATGCGAAGTGCTGCTCCGCCGTGAAGTGACCCTTCATCAGGCGATACAGCACAACGGCCAGCATGATGCCGCCCATGGTGACGTGGAAGCCATGGAAGCCGGTCAGCATGAAGAAGGTCGAACCGTAGATGCCGGAAGTCAGCTTCAGGTTCAGCTCGCTATAGGCGTGCATGTATTCGTAAGCCTGGAAGCCCATGAACACAGCGCCGAGCACGACCGTGGCAAACAGCCAGAAAGCAGCCTTGCCGCGCTGGTTCGCACGCAGTGCGTGGTGCGAGATCGTCAGCGTCACGCCCGAGGTCAGCAGAAGCGCGGTGTTGATCGTCGGGATCGGGAACGGACCCATGGTCTCGAACTTGTCGATCAGGCCGGCCGGACCATTATTGCCCCAGACGCCGGCAAAGTCAGGCCACAGCAGCTTGTGGTCGATGTCGGCGAGCCACGGCATCGAAATCGCGCGTGCATAGAACAGCGCGCCGAAGAAGGCGCCGAAGAACATCACTTCGGAGAAGATGAACCAACTCATGCTCCAGCGATAGGAAGTATCGATGCGCTGGTTGTACAGGCCGCCTTCAGACTCGGAGATTGCATCGCCGAACCAGCCGTACAGCACGAACAGTGCGGCGATGATGCCGACGATGTTGACCGGCTTGCCCCAGCTGACGTCATTCACCCAAGCGGACGCGCCTGCCATCACGACCAGCAGCGCGGCGCCCATCAGCACCGGCCATTTGGACGGTCCGGGAACGAAATAGTAGGGCGCATTGCCTTGTTGTGTACTCATCTACTTCCCCTGATTACGAATATAAAAATTATTGAGCAACTACCATCTTTACCAGCATCAGCAAACCCAGCACGAAGAGTACTGCGCCGATGATGCCGGCAATAATCACGTGTACCGGGTTGAGCCGCTGGGTGTCTGATTCATAGGCGCTGTTCTTGCGCACACCAAAGAACGACCACAGCACAGCTTTTACCGTCGCAGCGAATGACATCTTGCGCCGCGATGCTTCTTTCAAATCTTCCACGCCCGCCTCAGTTCGTCTTGCCTTGCAGCCCGACCTCGAAGAAGGTATACGACAAAGTGATTGTCTTCACGTTCTTCGGCAACGCCGACGAGATATAAAAACTCACCGGCATCTGCCGCGCTTCTTTCGGTCCCAACGTCTGCTGCTTGAAGCAGAAGCACTCGAGCTTTTCGAAATGCTTGCCTGCTTCCTGCGGCGCGTAGCTCGGGATCGCCTGCGCATCGACCTTGCGGTCCAGCATGTTCACCACGTCGTACACCACCTGGGCCATCTCGCCCGGATGCACCTGCAGACTCGGTACCGCTGGCTTGAACTGCATCGGCCCGCTGGTATTGGCGACGAATTCCACCGTAATGGTTCGGGTGGTGTCCACTTGCGCATTGGCCTTCTTCGGCCCCAGCGTCTCCTGCACGGCCAGCACGTTAATACCGGTGATTTCGCAGATCTTTTTATACAACGGGACTAGCGAATAACCAAACCCGAACATCAGCAGTGCAATCACCGCCAGCTTACCCAGCATACGGGCGTTGCGACGCGACTTGCGCTGCTCGCGCGTCTGTTCGGTGCCGCTCATTTCACGATCCTTACTTCAGCACGGTGTGCTTGATGACCACGCCGATAAAGAAGGCGACAGCCACCGACAGCAGTACCAGCGCGGTGCGAAGATTTGCGGAGCTTTTCTTGTCTGCCATGTTTGCGTTTCCGCCGGCGGCGCGAGCGGCCGGCTGTTACTTCATTTACCGATTACTTGACGGTCGGCGGCACTTCGAAGGTGTGGAACGGTGCCGGGCTCGGCACGGTCCACTCGAGGCCTTCTGCGCCATCCCATGGCTTGGCTTCTGCTTTCTTGCCGCCGCGGATCGCCGGGATCACGACGAAGAACAGGAAGTACACCTGGGTCAGACCGAAACCGAATGCACCGATGGTCGCAATCATGTTGAAGTCGGTGAACTGCGCTGCGTAGTCAGCGTAGCGACGCGGCATACCTGCCAGACCGACGAAGTGCATCGGGAAAAAGGTGACGTTGAACCAGATGATCGAGTTCCAGAAGTGGAACTTGCCACGGCCTTCGTTGTACATGAAGCCGGTCCACTTCGGACCCCAGTAGTAGAAGCCTGCGAACAATGCAAACAGCGAGCCGGCCACCAGCACGTAGTGGAAGTGCGCCACAACGTAGTAGGTGTCCTGCAGCTGGATGTCGACCGGGGTGATCGCGCAGATCAGGCCGGTGAAACCACCCATCGTGAACACGAAGATGAAGCCGACGGCGAACAGCATCGGGGTCTCGAAGCTCATCGAGCCTTTCCACATCGTCGCGATCCAGTTAAACACTTTCACGCCCGTCGGAACGGCGATCAGCATCGTCGCGTACATGAAGAACAGCTGCGAAGTCACTGGCATACCGGTGGCGAACATGTGGTGTGCCCAGACGATGAACGACAGGATCGCAATCGACGACGTGGCGTATACCATCGACGCATAGCCAAACAGCGGCTTGCGTGAAAAGGCAGGGATGATCTGCGAGACGATACCGAACGCCGGCAGAATCATGATGTAGACCTCGGGGTGACCGAAGAACCAGAAGATGTGCTGGTACATCACCGGGTCACCGCCGCCAGCGGCGTTGAAGAACGAGGTACCGAAGTGACGGTCAGTCAGGGTCATCGTGATCGCGCCTGCGAGCACCGGCATCACGGCGATCAACAGGTAAGCCGTGATCAGCCAGGTCCATGCGAACATCGGCATCTTCATCAGCGTCATGCCCGGAGCGCGCATGTTCAGGATCGTGGTCACGATGTTGATCGAGCCCATGATCGACGAAGCACCCATGATGTGCATCGCGAAGATGCCCAGGTCCATGCCGATACCCATCTGGCTCGTCAGCGGCGCGTACAGCGTCCAGCCCGCAGCAGTGGCACCGCCAGGCACCAGGAACGATCCGACC
>JACCDS011275463.1_pt1 | contig 32957 bp, 32 predicted proteins | sample 7446441 | NCBI WGS metagenome assembly JACCDS01 (sample SAMN15323445, study PRJNA562643) | freshwater metagenome | isolation source: river surface water | place: USA:Blue River Watershed | collected 2017-08-17
GGCGTGGTGCGCCGCGACCCGTTCGCCATGCTGCCCTTCTGTGGCTACAACATGAGCGACTACTTCCAGCACTGGCTGGACATGGGCGCCAAGCAGCAGGCCGCTGGCTTCAAGCTGCCCGCCCTGTACTGCGTCAACTGGTTCCGCAAGGACGAGTCCGGCTCGTTTGTGTGGCCGGGCTACGGCGACAACATGCGCGTGCTCAAGTGGGTCATCGACCGCCTCGAAGGCAAAGCCCAAGGCCAGCAGACCATGTTCGGCGTGGCCCCGCAGTACGCCGAAATCAACTGGAACGGCCTGGAATTCAGTGCCGAGCAGTTCGCCAAGGTCACCAGCATCGACAAGGCCGCCTGGATGGACGAGTTCAAGCTGCACGACGAGCACTTCGCCAAGCTGGCCCAGCGCCTGCCCAAGGCGCTGCTGGACACGCGTGCCGATCTGGAAAAGCGCCTGGCCGCCTAAGCCCAACACTCAAGAATCAGGTTCTGCGCCCACACGGCGCCGGTCCTTGTAACCGCCCCGGCCACAAACCGGGGCGGTTTTCTTTGGGTGACGCACACACGCGACAATCGGACCATGTCTTTGTCCTCTGATGAATCGCGCCAGCGCCTGGCGCTGAGTCTGCTCTGGATTGCCCCCGCCCTGTGGACTGTCAATTACCTGGTGGCCCGCACGGCGCCGGGCATTGTGCAGCCGCATGTGCTGGCCTTGGCCCGCTGGGCACTGGCCGGAGCGATTCTGGTGTTCATCGCCCGGCATGAGCTGCGCGGCCAATGGCGGCACATCCTGGGCGCAGGCTGGCAGTACCTGGTGCTGGGCGCTTTGGGCATGCTGGTCTGCGGTGCCTGGGTCTACCAGGGAGCACACACCACAACGGCGATGAACATCGCGCTCATCTACGCGGCCTCGCCGGTGCTGATCGCGCTGGGTGCAGTGCTCTGGCTGGGTGAGCGGTTTTCATGGCGGCAGGTGCTGGGCGTGGGGATCGCGATGGCCGGCGTGTTTCATGTGGTGGTCAAGGGCCAGTGGTTTCGTCTGTCGCAGGTGCAATGGGTGGCGGGCGATGGCTGGATCGTGGCGGCCATGGTGGCCTGGGCGGCTTATGCCCTGCTGCAGAAAAAGTGGCACAGCCCGTTGGGTGCCACCGCACGGCTGGCCTGCATCTGCATCGGCGGGGTGCTGGTGCTGACCCCCTTCGCCCTTTGGGAATGGCTGCAGACCGATCGCCCGGCATGGAGCCCAGCCGCCACCGGTCTGGTCCTGGCTGCGGGGCTGGTCCCCGGGCTGTGTGCCTACTGGGCCTACGGTTTCGCCCAGAAGGTGCTGGGCGCCAGCCGGGTGGCCGCCAGTCTGTACCTGGGTCCTTTGTATGGCGGACTGACCGCCTGGGGGGTGCTGGGCGAGCCCATGGGCTGGCACCACCTGGGCGGCGCCTGCCTGATTCTGCCGGGCATCTGGCTGGCTTCACGCAAGGCACCCGATACGCCCGAGCCATGAAAAAGGCCTCCCGCAGGAGGCCCCGGCGACAGGCGCAGATGCCGATCAGATGTAGTACAGGCGATCGCGCAGGATGCGGGCGGCGCGGCGCTGGCTCAGGTCCACAACGTCCTTGGCCACCGTTTCGCCGCTGCGGTCAAGCGCAGACTGCAGGTCGGCCATCAGGCGGTCATCGGTCTGGGCCATGTGCCACAGGCGTTCGTCGGCACGGCGCTTGGCCACGTGGGCAGACCAGCCATCGAGACCGGCCATGGCTTTGCGGGCGAGCACGCGGGTGATGCCGCGCAGCACGGCGATGGCGATCACGGCAACGCCCCACAGGGCCAGCCAGGCGGCGACTTCGTGGCGCTCGGCCCAGGGCTCCATCAGATGGTCGGCCATGACCACCAGGGCAGACACGCCTGCCGCCAGCAGCAGGCTGGCCAGCGCGCGCGAAGAGGTGTGATCAGCGGCCTTCGTCAGTTGACCGGCCTGGTGTGCTTGTGCATTCATTTTTTCTTCCCTTACTGTCTATCGAATCAGTTTTGACAGAGCAATTGCCAAAACCATAAGGCGAATATTAGGGTTTTTACGGGTGTTATTCAACTTTATATTGATGATGTATATCATTCATGTCAGTGATAGTTATGCCTGCCCGAGCCCCTTCTCCATTCCGCACACTGGACCTGAACCTGCTTCGGGTCTTTGACGAAGTCATGGCCGAGCGCAGCCTGACGCGGGCGGCGCGCAACCTGTCGCTGACGCAGCCCGCCGTCAGCAACGCGCTGCGGCGCCTGCGCGAGGCCCTGGGCGACGAACTGGTACACCGCGCAGGGCAAGGCGTGGAGCCGACGCCGCGGGCGCTGGCCCTGTGGCCCAGCGTGCGCCAGGCCCTGCGCCAGCTGCAGACCGCCATCGTGCCCAGCAGTTTTGTACCCTTTGAAGCCACCAGCACTTTTGTGCTGGCCATGGCCGACGCCACCGCCGCCGAGTTGATGGGCGGGCTGGCCATCCGCCTGCAGCAGCAGGCACCCGGCGTGTCGGTGCGGGTGGTGCCGCTGACCACACGCGACCCGCGCCGCATGCTGACCGACGGCATGGCCGATCTGGCGCTGGGCTACTTTCCGGCGGTACTGACCGACCTGACCGCCCGGGCGCAGACCGGCGAGCCGGTGAACTTTGAACACCAGCGCCTGTATGCGGGCAAATACGTGTGCGTGATGCGGCGCGACCACCCGCTGGCACAAGCGCCGCTGACGCTCGACACCTATTGCGCTGCACGCCACCTGCTGGTGAGTTTTTCAGGGCGGCCTTACGGCTACGTGGACGAGGCCTTGTCCTCCATCGGGCGGCAACGGCGCATCGTGCTGACAGTGAACCAGTTTTTCACCGCAGGGCGCATGGTGGTCAACTCCGACCTGCTGACGGTGCTGCCGCTGCACTTTGTGCCGACCACCGGCATGGCCGATCAACTGGTGGTGCGCGACTTGCCGCTGGAGGTGCCCCCGGTCCATGTGGAAGCCCTGTGGCACGAACGCCAGCAGGACAAGCCCGAGCACCAGTGGCTGCGCCAGCAATTGCTGGAGGTGGCCCAGGCCGCCTTTGCCGATGAACGCCATGCGGAGACGGCGCCATGAAGATCCAGCTGCTGTCGGACCTGCACCTGGAAACGCACCCGGACTTTGTGCCCCAGCCCGCGCCCGATGCCGACGTGCTGGTGCTGGCCGGTGATGTCGGCTCCTACCAGGCCGGCTCGGGGCTGACCGCCCTGGGCGACAGCGACTTTGGCCTGGCGCGGTTTTCGCCGCTGCGCGGCTGGCCGGTGCCGGTGCTCTTTGTGCCCGGCAACCATGAATACGACGCCCTGGACTTTGACGAGGCGCATGCGCGGCTGCGCGAGACCTGCGCGCGCCTGGGCATCACCTGGCTGGAGCGCGAAAGCGTGACCCTGCAGGGCGTGCGTTTTGTCGGCACCACACTCTGGAGCGACTTTGACGCGCTGGGCCCGCTGGCGGGCCGCATGCCGGTCCAGGTGCCTGCTGCGCATGCGGTGCCGGGCGGCTACACCCTGCAGCTCAAGGCCCGCGAGAAAGCCTTTCGCGCGGCCAACTACTACTTGCGCAAGACGGGCACCGTGCGCCACGGCCAGGACTGGCTGGCCGAGCAGATCCGCGAACACGCCCTGGTCTGCCAGCAGTGGCTGCAGCAGGCCTTGGCCGAAGCGCACACCGGCACGACGGTGGCCGTCACCCATTTCGCGCCCAGCCTGCGCAGCGCCGATCCACGCTACGGTGAAACGCCTGGCACGGCGGGCTTTTGCAATGCGCTCGATGCGCTGCTGCCCCATGCACAGCTGTGGCTGCACGGGCACCTGCATTGCCCGATCGATTACGTGCACCAGGGCTGCCGTGTGGTGGCCAACCCGCTCGGTTACGCCGGCAAGGGTGAGCAGGCGCGCTTTGTGCCCTGCTTCACGCTGGATGTTTAAATCACCGGCCCGGCAACCGGCTTCTTGACTCGGATCAAGTCAGGCTCTGGTCAGATCCACTAGAGTGGGGCATTGATTTCAAACCCAAGGAGACTTCATGAAAATCCTGCTTGCAGTCGATGGCAGCGCCTACACCAAGAAAATGCTGGCTTATCTGGTCACGCACCAGGAGTTGCTGGCCTCGACCAACAGCTACACCCTGCTGACGGTGCAGCCGCAATTGCCAGCGCATGCGCGGCGCATGGTGGGCAAGGAAGTCACCGACAACTACCACCGCGAAGAAGCCGAAAAAGTGCTGGGCCCGGCCACGCAGTTCCTGGCGCGCCACGGCATCAACCCCAAATCGGTGACCAAGATCGGTCACGCTGGCGAGCAGATCTGCAAGGTCGCCGAATCCGGCAAGTTCGACATGGTGGTCATGGGCTCGCACGGCCACGGCGTGTTCGGCAACCTGGTGATGGGCTCGGTGGCCACCCAGGTCATGGCCCGCAGCCAGGTGCCCGTGCTGATGGTGCGCTGAGCCTGCTGGCTCAGGCCCCAAATTCAGGCCGTCAGGCCGCTTGCACGCCCGCCCGGCCTGCCAGCACTTCAAAGCGGGCCTGGTCACGCAGCACGCTGTCGGTCTGCGCCGGGTGAGGCGTGGCCCGGAATGTGGCGGACACGCCCTGGGGGCGGATGTCCACCAGGGTGTAACCCCGCTCGTCCGAGCGCGCATGGCGGATGTCCGGGTTGTTGTCCCGGATGGTGGCCAGCAGGGTCTCGCTCATGCCGCGCGAGCTGACCGAGGTGGTGACGATTTCGCTGGCCACGGCGGGTGAACGCTCATCGTTGGGCTTGACCCGCAGCTGCGCCGCCACGTTCATGTGCACATCGCCGCCCAGCATCAGCACGTCCTGCAGCCCGGCCTGCGCGATGCCCGAGAGCAGGCGCTCGCGTGCCAGCGGATAGCCGTCCCAGGCATCGTTGAAGGTGCTGCGCCCCAGGGGGGTGGCCAAGCTGCTGGAACTCATCTGTGTGGATTGCCCGACCACTTTCCAGCGCCGGGTGCTGGCCAGCAAGCCCTGCATGAACCACGCCTCCTGCGCCTGCCCAAGCATGCTGCGGCTGGCGTCCTGCAAGGCATCGCAGCCCACCACCACGCGTGCGCCGCCCCGGTTGGGATCGGGGCAGGCCTGGTGGTCGCGGTACTGGCGGCAGTCCAGCGTCCAGACCTCGGCCAGCTGACCCCAGACCATGCGGTCGTGGATGCGCATCTGGTGCGGTGCTGCGGGCTCCGGGCCAATGCGCACCGGCATGTGCTCAAAGTAGGCCTGATACGCTGCAGCACGCCTGCGCAGGAATATGGCTGGATCAGAATAGTCCGGCTCCAGATCATTCGCGTAATCGTTGGTCACCTCATGGTCGTCCCAGGTCATGACCCAGGGGTGGGCCGCATGGCAGGCACGCAAGTCGGCATCGCCCTTGTATTGCGCGTGACGCGCACGGTATTGCTCAAGGGTGCGCGGAACAACCCCCTGGTGTTTGCGCACCAGGTACTTGGGGTTGGTGCTCTCGTAGATGTAATCACCCAGAAACAACACGAAGTCCAGGTCACGCTGGGCCATTTCGCGGTGGGCCACGTAGTAGCCCTGCTCGAAATGCTGGCACGACGCCTGAGCGATGCGCAAACGCTCGACCCGCTCGCCTTCGGCCGGGCTGGTGCGTGTGCGCCCAACCACGCTCTGCGCCGAGCCACAGCTGAATCGGTACCAGTAGTGGCGGCCAGGCTGCAGGCCCGTGGCGATCACATGCACGCTGTGGCCGCGGCGGGCATCCGTCTCGACCAGCCAGTCGCGCACCGGCTGGCGCAGGGCCTCGTCGGCAAAGACTTCACAGAGCACCGTTTGTGCCTGCGCTTGCTGAGGCAGGTCGGCCTCGGAAAACACCAGGCGAGTCCACAGCACCACGCTGTCCGAGCGCGGTTGGCCACTGGCCACACCCAATGCAAAAGGAAAGCCCTGCCAGAGGGGCCCAACAGGACGACGCCCTGCCGCCTGAACCGGAGCAATCCCGGCCCACGCCGACAAGGCCAGGCTCAGGGCCAGGCGGTGCAAGTCTCTTCTTTTCATCTTCTTGTTTTCTCTCAGTGCAGCCGAGCAAGGGCAGGCTCACGCAAAAAGTCCAGCACCAGCGCATCGAAAGCATCGGGGGTCTCCAGATGCAGCCAGTGGCCGACACCAGGCATCTGCACCCAGCGGCTGCCCGCGATTTTGCCTGCCATGCGCTCAATGGTGTGAGCGGGCGCACTCCGATCGTATTCGCCTGTCAAAAGCAAAGTGGGCACATGGATGTGCGCCAGCACCGCATCGCGGTCAAAACCGGCCTGAGCCTGCAACGCCAGACGGTAGGTGACAGGAGAGACCTGTGCCATGCAGTCCTGCGCCAGACGCACACCTGCAGCCAGCGCCAGCGGCCCGGTTTGCCCAGGCAAAACCGCATCGGCCAGGCGCTGCATGCCACCCTGCGGTGCACAGTCCAGGGCCAGCAGCTGCTCCTGCGCATCCTGTGTCCATCCCGAATCGGGGCCGCTGGTGCTGCCACAGAGCACCAGGCGGTTGACCAGATCGGGGCGGCGCATGACCACTTCCTGGGCCACCATGCCGCCAAGACCGTGACCGATCAGGGCTGCAGAGCGCATGGCGTCTGGCGCCTCGGGCGGCAGCAACGCCTCGATCAGCTGCACACAGCTCTGGGCCAGGCCACGCACGCCATACGGCTCAACCGGCGCGCTCAGGCCGTAACCCGGCATGTCCCAGGCCACGGCCCGATAACCTTCCCAGGCGTAGCGCTCGACTTGCGGCGCAAAACTGCGATACCCCCCGGCCGCACCGTGCAGCATCAGGACCAGCGGACCCGCGCCCAGCGCGGTGAAATGGGGCAACAACATGCGGGCATATTAGCCCAGCGGGCCCGCGCCCAGACGACAGGGCAGCGCCACAGGCCGGTGGACAATGTCGGCATGAATGCTGTCCAACGAAAAGACCACCTCGACGGCCTGGCCGTCGGCATCCTGCTGGCGTGCTGCATGTTCTGGGGACTGCAGCAGATCCTTGTCAAATCCATCGTGCATGAGGTGGCGCCCCTGTTTCAGGCCAGCCTGCGCTGCATCGGCGCCTGCGCTCTGCTGCTGATCTGGTGCCGTGTGCGTGGCATCCGCTTGTTCGAGCATGACGGCAGCCTGTGGGCCGGGCTGCTGGCCGGGGGACTGTTTGCGGCCGAGTTCGCCTGCATCTACCTGGGTTTGCGCCACACCACCGCCTCGCGTCTGACGGTGTTCCTCTACACCTCACCGTTCTGGGTGGCGGTGCTGGTTCCCTTGTTTGTCCGATCGGAGCGTCTGCGACCCGTGCAGTGGCTGGGTCTGGGCTGCGCTTTTGTGGCCGTGGTCTTCGCCCTGCGCGAAGCCTTGGGCATGGGCGGCAGCGCCACGGGCGACCTGCTGGGCCTGGCAGCGGGTGCCTTGTGGGGCCTGACCACCGTGAGCATCCGCGCCACAGGCCTCACACGCATTTCGCCAGAAAAGCTGCTTTTCTATCAAATTGCCACCACGGCCGTGGCGGTGCCCTGGATTTCCCTGGCCCTGGGAGAACGCTGGACCTTCGTGGGCTGGAGCCCCCTGGCCTGGGGTTCAATGCTGGCGCAGACCGTGGTCGGCGCCTTTGCCAGCTACCTGGCCTGGATGTGGATGCTGGGCCGCTACCCCGCCACCAGAATCTCGGTTTTCGTGTTCCTGACGCCCTTGTTTGCCTTGCTCTTTGGCACGCTGCTGCTGGGCGAGCCCGTCACGACCACGCTGCTCGTCGCCCTGGGCCTGGTGGCGGTGGGCATCGTGCTGGTCAACCGCAAGCCCGGCTGACAGGGCAGCAAATCCTCAAACCGCCCTGAGCGTGCCCAGGGCCTGCGCCACCGTGCGGCCCTCGGCGTCGTCGAGCCAGGCCTCGCAAAAGCTCATCGTCTTGCCACCGCCGACCACCTCGGCCCTGGCCCTGAGCGGGCCTTGCGCCACCCCCATGAACGACAGGTGCAAGTCGATCGTCACGATGTGGCGCCCCGCATGCCGGGGGCGGGCGGCGTCGAGCATCGCCCGTTCCAGCTGATGGACCAGTTCGCCGGTGTCCAGCGCGGCGGGGTGCGGGGTCGTGTTCATCGCGCGCTCCCGGCATCGGCACTGCTGGCAGGCAGCGCATGGGGCCTGGGCAGGTAGCGAAACGAACCCTGCGCCTTGGCCACCAGGCGACCTTCTGCATCGGTGATGCGCGCCCGGCACCAGACCACGGTGTCGTCGCTGCGCACCACCTCGCCGTCGGCCACCAGATGGCCGCGACCGGGTTCCACAAAACAGGTGTCGAGGTTGAGCGTGACCACGGTCTTGAGGAAGTCGACGGCCGAGACCGCCGCACTGGCCATGGCCACATCGAGCAAAGTGACCACAATGCCGCCGTGCACCGCGCCGATCACATTGCCGTGCTCGGGTTTCGGGTCGAGCGACAGACGGGCCTTGCCGCCCTCCGAAAAATCACGCTGCACCCCCAGGGCCTGCATGAACGGGACTTTGGCAAAGACCTGCCGGGGGTCTTCAGACACGATGGGTTGCATGGTTCACATTCCAGCCGTTGGTCATTCGAGCTTGAAGCCGATCTCGGCCAGCATGCGCGCATCGCGGTCGTAGGTGCTGCGCGCATAGGCGGCGTAGGCCTCACCCGTCATCAGGTTGGCCTGCATGTCGAAGTTTTCGAGCTGCGTGCGGTAAGCCGGGTCGGCCGCGGCCTTGCGGAACGCAGCCCCCAGGCGCTGGGCAATGGCTGGCGGCAGGTTCTTGGGCGCCACCAGGCCCATGGGCGAGTCGATGCTCAGGTCAAAACCCTGGCTCTTGACCGTGGGCACACCGGGGTGCGTCTTGAGTGGTTCGTCGGTGAAGGTGGCCAGCAGCCGCACCTTGCCGCCGCGCACCTGTGCGCCAAAGCCGGGGTCGCCGTACACATCCAGATGGCGACCGATGAGCGCGGTGAAGGCTTCACCGCCGCCCTTGAAAGGCACCATGTTGAACGAGGTGCCCGCCATGCGCGCCATGCGCTCGGCGACGATGCGGTTGATGCTGATCGCGCCCACCGTGCCCCAGCTCAGGGCGCCGGGGCGTTTTTTCGCATCGGCCAGCAGCTCGCCCAGGTTTTGCCAGGGCGCATCGGCCGCCACACAGACGCCGGTGATCAGGTTGAACAGGCCGATCACATAGGTGAAGTCGGTGCGGGCATCGAAATTGACCTTTTGCACCAGCGGTGCGCGGATGACCGAGTTGTGCATCACGGCCACGGTGTAGCCGTCGGACTCGGGCATGGCAGCCAGCGCGGCCGTGCCCATGATGCCGCCCGCGCCGGGCTTGTGCATCAGCACCACCGGCTGACCGAGCTCGCGCGAAGCCGCTTCGGCCAGGGAACGGAAGATCGGGTCCATCGACCCGCCCGGCGGAAACGGCAGCACCAGCTGGATGGGCTTGGTGGGGAAGGCATCGGCCTTGGGCTGCGCCAGGGCCGGACCCGCCACGGCCAGCGAGGTCAAAGCCAGCAAAGTCCGGCGCCGATCAGCCTGGAAGTCGTTTTCGTGCATGCCTGTCTCCTGTGTTGAATGGTTATGGCGTTCAGCGTAACGGCCTTGCCATCGCAGGCAAATGACCGAAAGCGTCAAAAAACCATGACCAAACCCATCAGATCAGGCCAGCAACGGACCCACCTTGGCCCAGCCCGCCACCTGCCACAGCGCGTCGACCGCACGGCGCATGTCGGCCTCGCTGGCGCCCTTGCTGTAAGTGGCCAGGCGGATGGCCTTGTCGGTGATTTCCTGACGCGAGAGGGTGTTGCCCGGGTCGCCTTTGGGTTCATCCACACGGCCATGCAGCACACGGCCGTCGGTGGTGGTCACGGTGACCTTGCCGATCCAGCGCTTGGGATACGCGCCGTCCACTTCCGGGTCCAGCACCATCTCGACCTTGTCGCGCAGCATCTGCGTGACTTCGCTGAGGAAGTGGTCGTCAAACTCGGCCAGTCCGGCGTGGCCGAACTGCGCGACCAGGCCCAGCACCGTGCCCATGGAGAACTTGCTCTGGTGCACCGTGGTCGGGCGCACCACCGGGCCCAGCACGTCAATGGCGCCCTGGTGCACATGCGTCACCACGCGGGCAATGTCCGCAGGCTTCAGGCCATGGCTGCGCATCACGTGCAGCAAGGCGTCGGCCGCAGGGTGGGTGTGACGGCAGCTGGCGTGGTACTTGAACGAGGTCTCGGCCGTGGCCCAGCGCGTGCCCAGACCGTCAACCAGGCGCGAAGGGTCGGCGTCGCTGGACATGCCAGCGGCCATGCCCTGCGGGCCCTCCAGGATTTCGGCAGCGCCGGTGAAGCCATCGCGCGCCAGGTACGCCGCCATCAGGCCAGCGGCCGCGCCGTGCGCGGTGTGCAGCTGTTTGCTGTCAGCGGCCGTGCGCAAGAACTCCCACAAACCGGCCGACTGCGTCCCGGCCGAGCCGAAAGCGTGCTGCATCTGCTGTGCGTTCAGACCCAGCAAATGCCCCACCGTGGCCGCCGCGGCCAGTGTGCCCGCGGTGCCGGTGGTGTGGAAGATGCGGTAGTGCGAACGGCCCAGAAATTCGCCCACGCGGATGCCGACTTCGTAGCCGACGACCGAGGCGGCCAGCAGCTGGCGACCGCTGGCGCCAATGGCCTGCGCCACCGCCACCGCCGCAGGAAACACGATGGTGGCCGGGTGAAACACCGAGCCATTGTGCACATCGTCCTGCTCGGCCACATGCGATGCGGCCGCATTGGCCATGGCCGCCAGGTAGGGGCTGGTGCGCGTGCGGTCGATGATCACTTCGCTGGGGCCGGTGGCCGGACCCATGGCCTGCGCAAAGCGCTTGATGGTTTCCACCGGACGGGAACCGTGTCCCGCCACGGCAGAGCCAAACCAGTCCACCAGCAGGTCTTCGGTCTTGCACACGACCGGCTCGGGGATGTCTTCAAAACGCAGCTCGGCCGCAAAGGCGGCAAGGCGGGCGGTGGCAGATGTCATGGGCGAATCCTTGGGTTGAGCATTCAGGCGGCCGACGGCAAACGCGCAAGCAGTTCGCGCTTGAGCACCTTGCCGCTGTGGGTCATGGGCATCTCGGGCACCAGCTGGAGCACCGAGGGTTGTTTGTAGGGGGCCAGTGTCGCATGCACATGGGCGCGCAGCGCGTCCAGGTCCAGGGTGGCGCCGGGGCGCGGCTCGACAAAGGCCAGGATCTCTTCATTGCCGTCGGCCTGCTTGCGCCCAGCCACCGCCGCCTTCTGCACCCCTGGCCAGGCCAGCAGCACGGCCTCGATCTCACCGGGGTAAACATTGAAGCCGGAGCGGATGATCATTTCCTTGAGGCGGCCGACCACAAACAGCGCGCCGTCCGGCGCCTGGCGACCCAGATCCCCGCTGGCATACCAGCCACCGGGCTTCATGACCTGCGCGGTGATCTCCGGGTCGCGGAAATACCCGGGCATCAGGCCCACGCCCCGCATCCAGATCTCGCCGGTGTCGCCGCGCGGCACATCGCGGCCTTCGGCATCGACGATGCGCAGCTCGGCGCCGTCGACCAGGTAACCGGCGCTGGTGTCGTCGCGCAGCACATCCTTGTGGCACAAGGTCAGCGCGCCCGCGTATTCAGACAGGCCATAGCCATGGTGAAGGGGTCGGCCAAAACGCTGCTCAACGGCACGCTTGACGCTCATGTCCAGCGGCGCCGCGCCCGTGTAGACGTAGCGCAGCTGCGGCGCCTGCGGGTGCTCGATGCCTTGCTCGTCGAGCCAGGCCAGCAAGCGGGTGAACATGGCGGGCGGCCCCTGCAGCTGTGTCATGCCGTGGTGAGCGAGCGCATCGAACACATCGGCCGGGTCGAAATGGCTGCGCATGAGCAAACCGGCACGCGCATGCAGCGACGCCATCAGGATGGTGCCCAGCCCGAAGATGTGGGTCATCGGCAGGTAGGCGTAAGAGCGGTCCTGCGGCCCGAGCTGGCGCGACTCGGCCGAGACACGCCCGAACTGCAACAGGCCCGCATGGCTGACCAGCACCCCTTTGGGCTGACCGGTGGTGCCCGACGTGAAAATGACGGCGGCCACCTGCTCGGCCAGCGGTCCGGTCTGCACGGTGGCGCTTTCGCGCACTGCACTGCGGCGCAAACCGGGCAGCACGCTGGCCTGGGTGGTCTGCTGCTCGGCGTGCGCACGGGCGGCTTTGGACACGCCGGTGGTGAAGTACACGATGCGCGCATCGGCCTTGTCGATGAAGGCTGCGATTTCGGTCGCGGTCATGCGCGCGTTCACGCCACAGGCCCAGGCGCCCACACGGCTGCAGGCCAGCACCAGGGCCACATGCTCGGGGCAGTTCTCGGCCGCCACCAGCACACGGTCACCGGCTCGCACGCCTTCGCTGCGCAGTTCCGCTTCCAGGCTGTCGACCAGGGCCGACAGCTGGGCCAGCGTCATCTGAGCGTCCGGCAAAAACAGAAAGGGCTGGTCGGGGGCCTGCGCCACCCGTTCGTCAAAACACTGGTGGATGCGTGTATGCGGCATGGTCACTCAAAGCCATTCATTCAAAGCGCATGCCGCGCGTGACCTCGGCCCACAGGGCGTGTTCGCGGCGCATGCGCTCGTTCAGTTCGGCCGGGGTGCCGGTCCACAGCACATAGCCCTGGTCGATCCAGCGCTTGCGCAGCTCGGCATCCTGCAGCGCGCGCGATGTGGCGGCGCCAATGCGCTGGGCGATCTCTGCGCTCATGTTCAGCGGGCCATACAGGCCATACCAGCCACCGATGTCGTAATCGCGGATGCCCAGTTCGGTCATGCTGGGCAGCTGCGGAAAGGCCGGGTTGCGCTCCCTGGACGTGACGGCCAGAGGACGCACCTTGCCGCCGTCGATGTGGGCCTTGGCGCCGCCCACGATGTCGAACATCATCTGGATCTGGCCGCCCATCACATCGGTCATGGCCGGGGCATTGCCCTTGTAGGGCACATGGTTGAGCGTGATGCCTGCGCGGCGCGCAAACAGCTCGCCACTGAGGTGGTTGGATGCGCCCATGCCCGCCGAGCCGTAGGCCAGCTGGCCCGGATTGGCCTTGGCGTACGCCACCAGCTCGGGCAGGGTCTTGAAGGGTTGCTGCTGGTTGATGACCAGCACGTTGGCATAACTCAGGATCGGCGCCAGCGGGGTCAGGTCCTTGAGCGGATCAAAGGTCATTGCCTTGAGCACATGCGGGCTGATGGTCATGGTCGGGCTGGCCGCGAAATAAATCTCCTGACCGTTGGGCTGGGTCTTGACCACGGTTTGCCCGGCCACCGCACCGCCCGCCCCCACGCGGTTTTCCACCACCACGCTCTGGCCGAGTTCGCGGCTGAACACCGGGGCAAACACGCGGGCCGCCGCATCCACCGGGCCACCGGCGGCATAACCCACGATGAGCTTGACGGTGCCGCCAGTCGCCGTCTGCGCCTGGGCAGCGCTGGCCAGACCCAGCAGCGCAGCGCCTGCGGCCAGCAGGCAGCCACGGCGATGGATAGATCGAATGGTGTTTTTCATGCTCTGTCTCCTTCGTTGTGTTATCGAAATTCAGCGCGGGTCCACGTACTTGAAGGCGCCCATGGCACGCGCCACGGTGCGGCCTGCCTCGTCTTCGATGTGGGCCTCGCAAAAGCAGATGCTCTTGCCGCCGCCACTGGCACGCCCGTGCGCCGTGAGCTGGCCTTTACCGGGACTGAGAAAGTGGGTGGACATGTCGACCGTGATGACCGCCTTCTTGAAGTCGGCCCTGGACAGCGCGGCGCTCGACATCGCCATGTCGAGCATGGTCATGATCACGCCGCCGTGGGTGTTTTCAAAGTTGTTGCACAGCTCGGCCCGGGTGTCCAGCACCAGGCGCGAGACGCCGCCCTCGGCCAGTTCGCGGCGCAGGCCCAGCAGTTTGGCAAAAGCCACTTTTTCGTACAGATTGGAGGTATCTACAGCCCCGGTCATCTTCCCTATCCTTGTCAGGGCGCAGCCCAGCGGGCAGCTTGCGCCAGTTGCTGGCGGCACTGCGCCACCATGCGTTCAATCAATTCCGCGCAGCTGGGCACATCGTCGATCAGGCCAATCACCTGGCCTGCCGCCACCACGCCACCATCCACCTCACCCGACTGCAGTGCGCGGTTGCCGCGCTGCCCCGCCACCAGGTGGCGGATGTCTTCAAAAGTGCAACCGCCTGCGCGGTTCTCGGTGGCCACCACTTCCTGCGAAACCGCATTGCTCCACACACGCGTGGTGTTGCGCAGGGTGCGGAACATCAACTTCGTGTCGCGCTCGCTGGCGCCCACCAGGGCCTGCTTGATGTTGTCGTGCACCGGCGCTTCGCGCGTGACCAGAAAGCGCGTGCCCATGTTCACGCCCTCGGCGCCCAGCGCGAACGCGGCGGCCATGCCGCGGCCATCGGCAATACCGCCCGAGGCGATCACCGGCACCTGCAGCGCGCGCACCGCCAGCGGGATCAGCACCAGGCCCGGAACATCGTCCTCGCCGGGGTGGCCTGCGCATTCGAAGCCGTCGATGCTGATCATGTCCACCCCGTTGCGCACCGCCGAGAGCGCATGCCGCACCGACGTGCATTTGTGCACGATGGTGATGCCCGCGTCCTTCATGCGGCCAATGAATTCCTTGGGGCTGTTGCCTGCGGTCTCCACGATCTTCACACCGCCGTCGATGATGGCCTGCAGGTAGTCGGCATACGGCGGCGGGTTGATGGTGGGCAGGATGGTCAGGTTCACGCCGAACGGCTGCTCGGTGAGCGTTCGTGTGCGCGCGATCTCGGCCGCCAGCGCTTCAGGCGTGGGCTGGGTCAGCGCCGTGAGGATGCCCAGACCGCCCGCATTGGAGACGGCCGAGACCAGCTCGGCCTTGCCCACCCACTGCATGCCGCCCTGGATGATGGGATAGCGGATGCCCAGGCCTTCGCTGACGCGTGTTTTCATGCCGCGATCAATTCAAGGTGATCTTGGCGTCACGGATGATGCGGGCGTAAATCTCGGCATCTTCCTTCATCGCCTTGGCAAAGCTCTCGGTGGATTCGCCGCCAGGAATCAGGCCCATGGCCTCGATCTTCTCGCGCACCTCGGGCAGTTTGAGCACGCGCTGCACTTCTGCCGAATACTTGTTCACCACCGGGGCCGATGCCGAAGCGGGCAGGAAGATGCCGAACCAGCCCATGGGCTCGTAGGAGTTGAGGCCCTGTTCCTTGAGCGTGGGCACATTGGGCAACCACGACAGGCGTTCGGTACCGGTCACGCCCAGCAGCTTGAACTTTGGCAGATGTTGCTTGGACGAGCCCGCATCGAGGAAAGCCGAGGTCAGTTGCCCGCCGAGCATCGACGTCACCAGCGGCGCCGCACCCTGGAAGGGCACATGGGTCAGGTCAGTGCCGGTTTGCATATTGAGCAACGCCCCTTGCAAATGCGCCGAGGTGCCGGGGCCATAGGAGCCGATGCTGTGCTTGCCCGGTTCAGCCTTCACCAGCTTGATGAACTCGGGCAGGGTATTGGCCGTAACACTCGGGGCAGCGGCCAGCACGCTGGGGCTGACAGCCACGCGCGAGATCGGCGCGAAGTCCTTCATCGGGTCATAGGGCAGCTTCATCAGCGTCATCTGCTGCAGCAAGGCCACGATGGTGAACAGCACGGTGTTGCCGTCACCCGGGGCCTTGGCCACCAGATTGGCCCCGATCGTGCCCCCGGCGCCCGGCTTGTTTTCGACCACCACGGATTGCTGCCAGCTGTCCTGCATCTTCTGCGCGACCATGCGCGCCAGTGCATCGGTGGCGCCACCGGCCGGGTAAGGCACGATGAACTTGATGGGCTGTCCCGCTGTCTGCGCCATGGGCTGCGATGCCCCCAGCAGCGCCAGAGAGCTGATGGCGGTCAGTGCAAGGCGTCGTGAGAATGAACGCATGGTGTTGTCTCCTTTTGTGGTTTGAAAAACAGCGTGGTGGCCCTCAGCCCCGTGCTTCACGCGCCATGTTGCGCGCGATGATGATTTGCTGGATCTGCGTGGTGCCTTCGTACAGGCGGAACAGGCGCACATCGCGGTAAAAGCGCTCGATGCCGTATTCGGACAGATAGCCCGCACCACCCAAAATTTGCACGGCACGGTCGGCGATGCGGCCACACATCTCGGACGCAAACATCTTGCAGCACGAGGCTTCGGTGGTGACGTTGCGGCCTTCATCGCGCTTGCGGGCGGCGTCGATCGTCATGCACTCGGCGGCATACAGCTCGGCCTTGCTGTCGGCCAGCATGGCCTGCACCAGCTGGAAGTCGGCAATCGGCTGGCCAAACTGCTTGCGCTCGACCGCATAGCGCAGCGCATCATGGAGGATGCGCTGGGCCACGCCCACGCAGACAGCGGCCACATGGATGCGGCCTTTTTCGAGCACCTTCATCGCGGTCTTGAAGCCCTTGCCCTCCTGGCTCGGGCCGCCAATGATGTTGGCCGCAGGCACACGCACGTTGTCAAAGATCACGTCGCAGGTGTGCGCGCCTTTCTGGCCCATCTTCTGGTCGATCTTGCCCAGGGTGATGCCCGGCGTTTTGGCGTCCACGATGAAGGCCGACACGCCCCCCGCACCTTTGTCTGCGGGGTTGGTGCGCGCCATCAGCGTGAAGATTTTGGAATGCGGCGCATTGGTGATGTAGCGCTTGGTGCCGTTGACCACGTAGTGGTCACCGTCCTTGATGGCGGTGGTGCGCAGCGAGGCCGCGTCCGAGCCCACGTCGGGCTCGGTCAGGGCAAACGAGGCCGACAGCTCGCCGGTGGCCAGCTTGGGCAGGTAATAGGCTTTCTGTTCAGGCGTGCCGTCCATCAGGATGCCTTGCGAGCCAATGCCCACGGTGGTGCCGATCACCGAGCGGAATGCGGGCGAGGTCTTGCACAGCTCAAACAGCAGGCGCGATTCTTCTTCCATGGTCAGCTCCAGGCCGCCATAGGCTTCGGGAATGGTCAGGCCAAACAGGCCCATCTCGCGCATCTCCTGCACGATGTCTGCCGGAATCTCGTCGGTTTCGGCGACCTGATTTTCGGCAGGCACCAGGCGCTCGCGCACAAAGCGGCGCACGGAGTCGAGCAGGGCTTCAAAGGTTTCGGGATCTCGGATCATGGTGTGCCTGTAGGGGATTACAAAGTCTCAAACGTGCCCAGGATGGCGGTGGATTGGCTGGAGAGCGTGCCGCCGTTGCCATGGGCCAGCGCGGTTTTCACGCCGGGCACCTGGCGCTCACCGCCCTGGCCACGCAGCTGGCGCACGGCTTCGATCACGGTGAAGATGCCGTACATGCCCGGGTGCGTGCACGAGAGGCCGCCGCCGTTGGTGTTGACCGCCAGACGGCCGCCGGGGGCGATCGCGCCACCTTCGACAAACGCGCCGCCTTCGCCCTTTTTGCAAAAGCCCAGGTCTTCGAGGAACAGAAGGGTGTTGATGGTGAAGGCGTCATAGAGCTGCACCACACCCATGTCGCTGGGCTGCAGGCCCGCCATGGCAAAGGCCTCGCGCCCGGACTGGCTGGCGGCGGTGACGGTGAGGTCGTGCATGGACGAGACCTGGCGGTTCCAGTTGGCCGTGGCATTGCCCAGCACATAGACCGGCGTTTGGGGCAGGTCGCGCGCACGGTCGGCGCGCACCAGCACAAAGGCGCCGCCGCCGTCCGTCACCAGGCAGCAGTCGCGCACCGACAGCGGGTCCGACACCATGCGGGCAGCCAGCACGTCGTCGATGGACAGCGCATCGCGCATGAAGGCTTCGGGGTTGCGCTGCGCCCAGGCGCGTGCGGCCACGGCCACCTCGGCCAGCTGGCGGCGCGTGGTGCCGAACTCGTGCATGTGGCGGCGCGTGGCCAGCGCGTAGGCGCTGAGCGGCTGCATCGGCGCGTAAGGGGTTTCGTAGGGCTGCGGGTCCATCACGCGGCGCGCCTGCGCGATTTCGGCGCGGCCGAAGGTGGAGGTGCGCTGCGTGCTGCCGTAGCAGACCAGCACCGCGTTGCACTGGCCCGACTGCAAGGCCATCATGGCGGGCAGCAGGTGCGCCACAAAGCTGGAGCCACCCACCATGGTGCCGTTGGTGTAGCGCGGGTTGATGCCCAGGTACTCGGTCACAGGCATGGGCCACATGGTGGAGAGCACGCTGGCGGTGCACAGCCCGTCGATGTCGCTCATCTTCAAACCGGCGTCGGCCACCGCCGCGCGGGCGGCGCGGGCCAGCACTTCCATCTCGGAAAAGCCGGTGGCCTCGCCACAACCAAAAGTGGCCACACCCGCAATGGCGGCGCTGCCACGCAAGGCCTTGAGGCCTGAGGACGTGTGCACCGCTGCTGAAGCGGCCGGGCCGCGGGGCACGGGTTTGGCCGATGCAGCAGGAGTGCTGACCGGGTCAAACACCACCACGCCCTGGCCTTTTTCAAGCACCACACGGGCCTGCACGCGCTGGCCGACCTGCACAGCGTCGGCCGGGCTCACTTCAACCCGGCTCATCAGGCGCACGCCTTCGTCCAGGTCGATCAGGCAAACGTTGTAGTCGCCGCCTGCGTCCGGCTTGCGGCGTACCGTGGTCACGGAATAGACCGTGCCCAGACCGCTGGGTGTGACGAACTCCACCGCTTCACTGCCGCAATGCGGGCAGACCTCACGCGGGAAGTAAATGTGTTGACTGCAGCCACCGCACTTCTGAATCAGGAAGCGGCCTTCATCCAGGGCGGCCTGGTGCTGCGCAAGCACCCCTTTTGCGTTGTCGCTCATCGTGTCGGCCTCAGATCGGGTCCCAGCTGAACACATCGCCTGAACGCTCCAGGTCAAAGAAGCTGGACTTGAGCGCGGGCATGGCCTGCTCCAGCACGGTCTGCGGCGTCCAGCCTTCGCTGCGGTGCACCGAGCGCACCGGACGCGGCTGGCTCATCAGAAAGATTTCGTTGTTGCGCACGGCAAAGATCTGACCGTTCACATGCGCCGACGCGTCGCTGGCCAGGGCCACGGCCATGGGGGCGATCTTGGCGGGCGTCATCTGCTTGATGCGCTCGACGCGGGCCTGCTCTTCGGGCGTTTCGGTCGGGATCGAGCCAATCATGCGGCTCCAGGCAAAGGGCGAGATGCAGTTGGAGCGCACGTTGAACTTCTGCATGTCCAGTGCGATCGACTTGGACAGCGCCGCCACACCCAGCTTGGCGGCTGCGTAATTGGCCTGGCCAAAGTTGCCCACCAGCCCCGAGGTGGAGGTCATGTGGATGTAGTTGCCGCTTTCCTGCTCCTTGAAGTGGGTGGCGGCAGCGCGACTGACGTAGTAGGCGCCGTACAGGTGCACCTTGAGCACGGCATCCCACTCATCCACGCTCATCTTGTGGAAGAAGCGGTCGCGCAGGATGCCCGCGTTGTTGACCACCACGTCGATGCGGCCAAAGCTGTCGAGCGCGGTCTGGATGATGCGGGCTGCGCCTGCGGCGTCCGACACGCTGTCGGTGTTGGCGGCGGCCTGACCGCCCAGCGCCACGATTTCGTTGACCACCTTTTGCGCGGGGCCTGCGTCCTGGCCTTCGCCCGAGACCGAAGCGCCAATGTCGTTGACCACCACCTTGGCGCCTTCGCGGGCCATGGCCAGTGCGATGTCGCGGCCAATGCCACCGCCCGCGCCCGTGACGACCACGACTTTGCCTTCGACCAATCCTGTGTTGCTCATGTTGCGATTCCTTTGTGTTCCAAAAATCCTGATCAGCCCTTGTTCACCGGCCAGGCAAACGGCGGCGGCTGTTTGTTGAGAAAGCAGGCCACCGCCTGTTTGTGGTCTGCCGTGCCTGCGGCCAGGGCCTGGGCATGCGCTTCGGCCGTGAGCAGACCTTGCAGGCCGCCGCCAAGCGACTCCTGCAGCGAACGTTTGATGAGGGCCACCGCCGTGGGCGAGGCGCCCACAAAACTGCGGGCCATGGCCTGGGCGCGCGGCAACAGGTCGGCAGGCTCGTGCAGCTCCATCACCAGGCCCAGGCGCAAGGCCTCCTGCGCGTCCACATCACGCCCGGAGAGCATCAGCTCCTTGGCGCGCTGCACGCCCACGATGCGCGGCAGCGTGTAGAAGGCGCCCACATCGGGCACCAGGCCGACCTTGATGAAGGACATGTTGAACCAGGCACGCGGCGTGGCGATCACAAAGTCCGCCGCCATCGCCAGGCTAAAGCCTGCCCCGGCAGCGGCGCCATCGACCGCCGCGATCACCGGGCGGTCGAGCGTGAGCAGATCGCGCAGCCAGTCGTGCAGCGCGTGCATGCGGTCGTGCCAGCCCGCGTTGTCCAGATGGGCCGAGGCGATGTTGCGCAGGTCACCGCCCGCGCAAAAATGCCCTTCGGCGCCGGTGAGCACCACCGCACGGATGCTGCGGTCCGCACGGATCTGGCGCAGTGCAGCGGCCAGCTCGTCGCGCATGGCGGGTTCGAGCGCGTTGCGCTTGGCCGGGCTGTTGAAGGTGAGGGTGGCCACCTGATCGGCCAGCTCGAATTTCAGCAAAGAGTGGGAAGGTGCATTCATGCCATGGCTCCTGAATAGTCGCGGCCTCCGGCCAGGGAACTGCCGCCGTCAACGGGGATGATCGCGCCGGTCACAAACGCGGCGTGGCCGGAAGCGAGGAAGAGCGCCATGTCGGCGATTTCCTGCACCCGGCCCATGCGCTGCAGGGGCACGGTCTGTTCCATCTTCAAACGGGTCTCGGGCGTGGGGGCCAGGCGGCGAATGCCTTCGGTGTCGGCAATCGGACCGGGCACGATGGAATTGACCCGCACGCCCTCGGGGCCCCACTCCATGGCCAGCACGCGGGTGAGCATGTCCACGCCCGCCTTGGCCGCGCACACATGGGCCTGGAAACGGGTCGGGTTGAAGGCCTGCGGGGCCGAGATGTTGAGCACGCACGCGCCCGGGCGGCGCAGGTACTCGAAAGCCCCGCGCAGCACATGGAAAGTGCCATTGAGGTCGATGTCCACCACGGTCTTGAAACCGTTGGCCGACATGCCCAGGGCAGGCGCCAGAAAATTACCGGCGGCGCCGGAAACCAGCACGTCGATCGGCCCTAGGGCCGCGTGCGTCTGACGCAACGCATCGGCAATCGCTTTGGCGTCGCGCACATCGGCACTGAAGCCCAGCGCCCGATGGCCAAAGGCTTCAAGCTCCTGGACCGCGGCCGCCACACGCTCGGCGTTGCGGCTGGCAATCGCCACATCGGCGCCCGCCTGCGCAAAGGCCTTGGCAATGCCCAGGTTGATGCCGCTGCTGCCGCCCGCGACAAACACGGTGCGGCCTGTGAAGGAAATGGGGAAACTCATGCGCCCTCCTGGGTGGATGCGGCCGCGCGTTGCGCGTGTTCGCGCTCCTGCAGTTCGCGCCACATGATCTTGCCGGTGCCCGATTTGGGCAGGCTGTCCATGAAGCGCACTTCGCGCGGCGCCTTGTAGACGGCCATGCGTTCGCGGCTCCAGTCGATGATGTCCTGCTCGCTCACGCGGCCACGCTGTTCGGGCTTGAGCACGATCAGCGCCATGACCGACTCGCTGCGCTTGTCGTCGGGCACGCCGATGATGCAGGCCTCGTGCACGGCGGGGTGTTCGTACATGAAGCCCTCGACCTCGGCGGGCCAGACCTTGAGGCCCGACGCATTGATCATGCGTTTGAGCCGGTCGCGCATGAAGAAGTAACCCTCTTCGTCAACCGAAGCGAGATCGCCGGTGCGGAAAAAGCGCTGGCCATCGAGTTCGATGAACGCGTCGCGGTTGGCCTGCTCGTTGCGCCAGTAAGCGGTCATGACCTGCTGACCGCGCGTGACCAGCTCGCCCACCTCGCCAACGGGCAATTCCTGCAGCGTGGCCGGGTCGATGATGCGCGAATCCACACCCTGCGTGGGTAGGCCCAGACACTGGCGCTTGCCACGTGCAATGGGGTTGGCGTGCAGGAAGGAAGCCGTCTCCGACAGGCCATAGCCTTCGTTGTAGGACAGGCCGAATTTGTCGAACAGCATGCGCGACACCGCCTCGGGCATGGCCGCGCCGCCGCCTGAGAGCAGCGTCAGGCTCGACAGGTCGCGGGCATCCACGCCCGGCTGGGCAAACAGGTCGATCACCATCGCCGGTGGCGCGGTCCACACGGTGATGCGGTGACGCTCGATCAGCTCGGCGGCGCGCACCGGGTCCCAGCGCGGCATCATGATCACGGTGCCGCCCAGGGTCATGGGCATGTTCATGCCGTTTTGCATGCCCAGCATGTGAAACAGCGGCGCCACGCACAGGAACACCGAATCGGCATGCAGGCCACGCCAGGTTTGCGAGGCGATGTTGGACGCCAGCACCGTGCGGTGCGTGTGGCAGCAACCCTTGGGGTGGCCGGTGGTGCCCGAGGTGTAGGGCAGCACCACCAGATCGTCGGGGCCGGAGCCGCTGTCCTGCACGGGCGCGCTGCAGGCGCTGGCCTGTGCAAAGGCATGCAGCCCTGCACCCTGCAGGGGCTGCGGCTCAAAGCGCATGGCCTCGGGCAAGGTCTGCACGCCCGCCGGGCTCAGGCCTTCGGCATAGGTGTGCACCACCAGGGCACGCAGGCTCGGTGCACCCGCGCGGCCCAGCAGCGGCTCGATGCGGGGCAGCAGGTCCTGCGCGACAAAGGCGACTTCGGCACCGCTGTCGGCGGCATAGAACTCGACTTCGGGCAAGGTGCTCATCGGGTTGATGGGCACGATGGCCGCACCGATGCGCAAGGCAGCGTAGTAGGCCACCACGAACTGCGGGCAGTTCTGGCTCAGCAGCAAAATGCGGTCGCCATGGCGCACACCCAGCGTTTGTTGCAGCCAGGCGGCCACGGCATCGACCTGCGCGCGCAGCTGCGCGTAGCCGATCTCGCGTTCGGCAAACACCAGGGCCGGTTTGTCCGGGTAGCGCTGCGCGGCCGTGTCCAGAAAATGGCCGAGCGTGACGTGGGGCACGCGCAGCTGGCGCGGCACACCCTTGGGCCAGATGGTGGAGTCCACAGGCGGCATGGCGGCGGCGATCAGAGCTTGCGGGAGATGAGTTCCTTCATCACCTCGCTGGTGCCGCCGTAGATGCGGTACACGCGCGAATCGACAAAGGCGCGGGTGATGGGGTACTCCATCATGTAGCCATAACCCCCATGCAGCTGCAGCAGCTCATCGAGCGCGCGGCTCAGCTCTTCGGTGCTGTAGAGCTTGGCAATGGCCGCTTCATCCACCGTGAGTTTGCGGCGCAGGTGTTCGGCCAGGTACTGGTCCACCATCATGCGCACCGCGGTCGTGCGGGCCTTGATCTCGGCCAGCTTGAAACGGGTGTTCTGGAAATCGAACAGCGGCTTGCCAAAGACCATGCGCTCCTTGGTGTAGCGCACGGTCTCGTCGAGCATGGCCTCCATCTTGGTGGCGGCACCGACGGCGATGATGAAGCGCTCCTGCGCCAGCTCCTGCATCAGGTAGGCAAAGCCCTTGTTTTCTTCGCCCAGCAGGTTGCTGGCGGGCACGCGCAGGTCTTCAAAGAACAGCTCGGCCGTGTCGGCCGCTTCCTGGCCCATTTTTTCGAGCTTGCGGCCACGGCGAAAACCGGGGCGGTCGGTTTCAACCAACAGCAGCGAGACGCCCTTGGCGCCGAGCTCGGGGTCGGTCTTGGCCACCACCACCACGAGGTCGCAATTGAGGCCGTTGGAGATGAAGGTCTTGGCGCCGTTGATGACGTACTCGTCGCCCTCGCGCCGCGCCGTGGTGCGGATGGCCTTGAGGTCGCTGCCAGCGCCCGGCTCGCTCATGGCGATTGCCAGGATCACCTCGCCGGTGGCGCATTGGGGCAGCCAGCGGGCCTTTTGTTCTTCGGTGCCCAGGCGCTCGATGTAGGGCGCCACCACGTCCGAATGCAGGCTAAAGCCCAGGCCGCCCACGCCGGAGCGGGCGATTTCTTCGACGATGACGGCGGCGTGGCCGAAGTCACCGCCCGCACCGCCCCACTTCGGGTCCAGGGCCGTGCACAGCAGGCCTTCGCGACCGGCCTTGAGCCAGGTCTCGCGGTCCACCTTGCCGTCTTCGTCCCATTGGGCCTGACGGGGCTTGCATTCACGTTCCAGAAAACGCCGCACGGTCTCGCGCAGCATTTCATGGTCTTCACGGTAAACCGTGCGGGGAAAAGTCAGAACGCTTTCCATAACAAATGCCTCAGGGACGACCGCCGCCGCAGACCAGGACCTGGCCGCTGACGTAGTTGGATTCGGGAATGCAGAACATGTAGACCGCACCGGCGGCTTCTTCGGGAGTCCCGCCCCGGCCCAGCGGGATGGTGGCCTCGGCCGCCTTGAGGCGGTCGGGCTGCACACCGACGGCGATGGTGCGACCACCGATGTCCACGCTGGCGTCGCCCGACGTCAGCGGCTGGGTCAGGCGCGTCATGATCAGGCCAAAGGCCACGCTGTTGACGTTGACCTTGTAACGGCCCCACTCCTTGGCCATGGCGCGCGTCAGGCCGTTGATGCCCGCCTTGGCGGCGGCGTAGTTGGCCTGGCCTGCGTTGCCGTACACACCCGAGGTGGACGAGATGTTGACCACCTTGCGAAACACCGGCGTGCCCGCCTGCTCTTCTTTTTTGGACGCCTCGCGGATGAAATTGGCCGCCGCGCGCAGGATGCGGAAGGGCGCCGTGAGGTGCACGGCCAGGATGGCCTCCCACTGCTCGTCGGTCATCTTCTGGACCACGTTGTCCCAGGTGTAACCGGCGTTGTTGACGATGATGTCGATGCCGCCAAAGGTGTCGAGCGCGGTCTTGACGAAGCGGTCGCCGAAGTCGGCTTCGGTCACGCTGCCGATGCAGGCCACCGCCTGACCGCCGCGCGCCACGATGTCGGCCACGGTTTCTTCGGCGGGTGCCTGGTCCAGGTCGTTGATGACGATGCGGGCGCCTTCGCTGGCGAGCTTGAGCGCGATTTCACGGCCAATGCCGCGGCCGGAGCCCGACACCAGGGCCACTTTGCCTTCGAGTTTGCGAGTCATGAAAAATCCTTTTTCAAAAATGGGTCAGGCCAGCGCCACGACGGCGTCACCGGCCAGCTTGATCTGGCCTTCGGCGTTGGCGGTGGTCAGGGTCAGGCGGACGCGACGTTCGCCGTCGGCTTCAAACTTTTCAACGATTTCACCGGTGCAGGTGATGTGTTCGTGCACCTGGGTGATGGCGGCAAAGCGCACGCTGTAGTCGCGGATCGCGCTTTGCGGCACCCAGTTGGTGAGCGCCCGGCCCAGCCAGGCCATGGACAACATGCCGTGCGCAAACACGTCGGGCATGCCCGCGCTTTTGGCAAAGTCGCTGTCGACATGGATGGGGTTGTGGTCACCCGAGGCGCCGCAGTACAGCGCCAGCGTCAGGCGGGAAATGGGGGGCAGCGCCAGCGCGGGCATCTTGTCGCCGACCTGGATCGCGTCAAATGAGGGCAGGTTGTTCATTGGTTTTCAGCCGTTGCGCTGAACGGTCACTGTGCGCAGGTCGGCCACATGCTCGCCGCGCTGGTTGGTCACACGGGTCTTGCGCAGCACGAAGTCGAGTGCGCCGCCCTTCTTGTCGTAGATGTCTTCGATGCGCTGCTCGAAACTCAGCACATCACCGGCATAGGCCATGCGGTGGTAGGTGAAGCCCTGCTCGCCGTGCAGCAGACGGCGGTAGTCCAGCCCCAGCAGATTGCGGATCGCGGCCGGATCGGGCGACTCCATCTCCAGACAGAACAGGAAGGTGGGCGGCACCGGCAAGCCGGGGTGGCCTGCGGCGCGGGCTGCGGCTTCGTCGCTGTAGATGGGATCGGTTTGCCCTGTGGCCTTGGCAAAAAAGCGCAGGCGCCCGGCCTCGGCCGTGGCCGAGAACCTGGGCATGGTGTGGCCGATGTATTGGCGGTCGAGCATGCCGGTCTCCGTCAGACTTTTTGGTAGAGCGTGACCACGCAGGCACCGCCCAGACCCAGGTTGTGCTGCAGTGCCAGGCGCGCGCCTTCGACCTGGCGCTGGTCGGCGCGGCCGCGCAGCTGCGAGACCAGCTCGTAGCACTGCGCCAGACCCGTGGCACCCAGCGGGTGGCCCTTGGACAAGAGGCCGCCTGAAGGGTTGGTGACGATGCGACCGCCGTAGGTGTTGTCACCGTCGACGATGAATTTTTCGGCGGTGCCTTCGGGTGTGAGGCCCAGGCCTTCGTAGGTGATGAGTTCGTTGGCCGTGAAGCAGTCGTGCAGCTCGACCACGTCGAGGTCTTCGGGGCCGATGCCTGCGGCCTCGTACACCTGCCTGGCGGCGTTGGCCGTCATGTCGTAGCCGACCACGCGGCGCATGTCATCGCTCTCGAAGGTGCTGGGGGTGTCGGTGGTCATGGCCTGTGCAGCGATCACGACGCTGGCGTCGAGCTTGTGCTTCTTCGCAAACTCGGCCGAGCAGACGATGGCGGCGGCCGCGCCGCAGGTGGGCGGGCAGCACTGGTAGCGGGTGAGCGGACCAAACACAGTGGGCGAGGCCATGACCTCGTCGAGCGTGAGGGTCTGGCGAAACACCGCCAGCGGGTTGCGGGCGGCGTGCTGGCGCGCCTTGACCGAGATGCGGCCGAAGGTGTCGGGGCGGATGCCGTACTGCTTGATGTAGTCCAGACCGGCACCGCCAAAGAACTGCGCCGCACGCGGTGCCGCAGGCTCATAGCCCTGGTGGGCCGTCATGGCTTCGGCAAAGCGGGTCATGGGCGAGGGACGGTCGTCCCAGGCACCTTTGAGTGCGCCGGGCTGCATCTGCTCGAAGCCCAGGGCAATGGCGCAATCGATCACGCCGCTGGCCACCGCCTGGCGCGCCAGGAACAGGGCGCTGGAGCCGGTGGAACAGTTGTTGTTGACGTTGAAGACGGGGATGCCCGTGAGGCCGACGCCATAGATGGCGGCCTGACCGGCGGTGGAGTCGCCGTAGACGTAGCCCACATAGGCCTGCTGCACCAGACCGTAGTCGATGCCCGCGTCCTGCAAGGCCAGCTGGGCCGCGCGGGCGCCCATGGTGTTGTAGGGATCACTGGCACCGGGCTTGGTGAAAGGGATCATGCCCACGCCCACGACGTGGACGGCGCGTTGGGAACTGGCTGACATGGCGACTCCTGAATGCGGCTATGGATGCATTCAGTATCCGGCGCGCCCCCTCAGGCGCCAATCGCCAATCCCCTCAAGTTGATTGGCAAAAAGTGACAGAAATGTTCAGTCGAGTTTGATGCCCAGGTCGACCGCCAGTTTGATCCAGACGGGCACTTCGGTTTCCCAGTCCTGGCGCGTCTGGGCCAGGTTCTTGGGTTTGTTGGGAATGGCGAAGGTCTCGCGCAGTTTGGCCGCGCGCTCGGTGTTGGCCCACTCGACGGCTTCACGGTTGAGCCGCTGCAACACCGCCTCGGGCGTGCCCGCCGGGGCCATCACGGGCAGGCCGCCTTCGAGCGTGACCAGCTTGTCTTCGTTGCCCTGCTCGGTGAGGGTGCGGACATCGGGCAGGCGAGGCGAACGGTAAGCACCCGTGACGCCGATGGCGCGCACACCCCGTGCAGACACTGTATTGAAGGCCTGGTAACTGCCAATGGCCACCTGCAGCTGACCGGAAGCCACGTCCAGCCACATGGGTGCTTCGCCACGGTAATGCACGGTCTGCATGGCAAAGCCGTGCTTGCGGCTGAGCTGGTCGGCCACCATGTGCGGGTAGGCACCGGGCGCGTAGCTGCCCATGGACGTGGGGTTCTTCTTGGCCCAGTCGACCAGATCGGCCAGGGTGCGAATGGGAAGTTTGTCGTTCACACCGAGCACCAGCGGCCCCGACGGGAACATGACCACGGGCGTCAGATCCTTGTCGAGGTTGTAGGGCAGCTTGGTGTAGAGCACACGGTTTTGCCAGACCGTGCCCGAGGTGGTGACCAGCAGGGTATGACCGTCGGGTGCCGACTTGGCCACGTGGTCGATGGCCAGCATCGCACCCGCGCCGGGTTTGTTGTCCACCACCACCGGCACGCCCAGTTTCTGACTCAGGTAGTCCCCGTAGTTGCGGGCATACGCATCGGTCAGCCCACCCGGCGGATAACCCACCACCAGACGGATCGGTTTGCTCGGCCAGGCCGGGGTTTGTGCCAGGGCGGCGCCTGCCAGAACAGCGCAAGCCAGGAATGCGGTCAAGGCGCGGCGGTGCATGCGAAAGTGTGTCATCAAGAAGCTCTTGTCGGGTGAATGCTGTGTGCATTCTGGCGATGCGCAGCGCCGTGCGCATGGGGTCTTACCCGGGGCTCAGGCGCTGGCTGACTGCCGCTCGTCGTCCTGGTGCGCGTGCCGGTAGGCCCCGGGCGTGAGGCCCGTCCAGCCCTTGAAGGCACGGTGGAAGGTGCTGGCCTCGGCAAAGCCCACGCGCGCGGCAATTTCGGGCAAAGGCAGGTCCGATTGGGTCAGGTATTCGACCGCCACATCGCGCCGCAGCGCGTCCTTGATGAGCTGGTAACCCTGGCCCTCGCGCTGCAACCGTCGGCGCAGGGTCTGGGGGGTGGTGGCGAGCATGTCGCTGATCTGTTCGAGCGAGGGCATTTCTTCGGCCAGGTAACGCCGCAGCATGCGCCGGATGCGCTCGGTCAGGCTGGCCTGATCGCGGTACTTGACCAGCAGGCAACCAGGCACCTGCTGCAGGAACTCTTCCACACTCTGCGCGTTCTGCACCACTGGCAAATCCAGCCAGCGGGCATCAAAGCGGAAACCCCATTCGCCATCGGCCAGACAGATGGGGGCCTGGAACAGGCGCGAGGCATCGCTGCGGCGGGCCACATCGCTGTCGTGGTAGACCACTTCGCTCACCGGGATGCGGCGCGCGGCCAGCCAGCACATGACGCCGTAGCTGAAAAACATGAACACGCGCGCCGCGTAAATCTGACGGCTTTGCATGCCCCGGCGCGCGCCCAGGCGCAGGCAGGCGGTCGCGCCGTCCACCTGCAGGCGCGGCACAAAGTCGGGCAAGACCGCGTGGTAGTAGCGCAAGCCCGCGCGGATCGCATCGCCCAGGCGGCGATGGCCGACCAGCAAGCGGCAGCCGGTGGCAAAAGTGCCCAGAGGCATGGGCGACGAGCCCAGGCCACACAACTCGTCGCGCTGGCTGCGCACCAGGGCGCTCATCAGCCGGGCGTACTGCTGCTGGGTGACGCGCGCCAGGCCCGATTCCAGAAGGGCAGGGGCAATGCCTGCGCGACGCAGCAAGGCCGCGCGGTCGGCTTCCCGCTCCACGCCCAGCAGCATCTGCGCCACCTGGTGGATGGCGATGGTGTGCTGGATGGCCGGAGACATGGGGGAATGCATGGTGAGGTCGTGCGCTGCGCGCAGACCTTTATCCTACGATCTTTCGCGCCATCCAATCGGCCACGGTGGCGGCGTCGAGTCCGCTTTCGGACAGCACCTCCTGCGTGTGCTGACCCTGGGTGGGTGCAGGGCAACGGACCTCGAATTGGTAGCCGCTCATCTGCACGGGCAAGGCCATCTGCGTCATGCGCCGACCCTGCGCGGTTTCGACCTCGACCCACATACCGCGCTCGGCAAAGTGGGGCAATTGCATGGCCTCCTGCAGATGCAGCACGGGCGTGACACAGCAGTCGGCATTGGCCAGCACGGCCTGCCACTGCGCGAAGGTGCGCGCGGCCACGGCGGCGGTCACCTCCTGGCGCACCCAGGCCGACAGTTCGGGCGTGGCCGGAATGTGGTGGGGCGCCAGGTCCTCGCGGCCCAGAATGGCGCAGAAGGTTTCCCAGAACTTGTGCTCGAAGGCGCCGACCGCCAGGTAGCGCTCGTCCTGCGTGGCGTACAGGCCGTAGCAGGGCAAGGCCCCGGTGAGCTTGTCGGCACCGGCCTTGGGCGCACGGCCACGGGTGTGCACCCCCGCCATCGGGATCACTGCGTGGGCCAGCACGCCATCGGCAATGGCCACATCGACATGCCGCCCCTGTCCGGTGCGCTGCGCGTCAAACAGCGCGGCCAGGATGCCCATGACAGCGGGCATGGCGCCGCCCAGCAGATCGGCCACGGGCAGGTTGGACAAGGCCAGCTCGCCCGAAGGGGTGGCGATCTGATCGGCCACCCCGGCAAAGCCGCAGTAGTTCAGGTCATGCCCGGCCTTCTGGCTCAGTGAGCCAGTCTGGCCGTAACCGCTGATGCTGCAGTAGACCAGGCGCGGGTTGCGTGCGAGCACCGTGGCCGCATCCAGCCCCAGCCGGGCCATCACGCCCGGGCGAAAGCCCTCGACCAGCACATCGGCCCCTTCGCACAGCTGCAAGAGCAGGGCCGCCCCCTCGAGCTGCTTGAGGTCGATGCGGATGCCGCGCTTGTTGCGGTTGACCTGTTCACGCACGGCGGGGCTGGCGTAGTCCCCAGCGCCCAGGTCTTCGATCTTGATGACATCGGCGCCCAGGTCGGCCAGGTGCAGCGTGCACATGGGGCCGGGCAAGAGGCGCGTGAGGTCCAGCACGCGCACGCCCTGCAGCGGGGGACGTTGCGCCGTGTTCATGCGCTGGCTCCTGCACCCGCCTGTGCGGTCTTGCGCAGTTCGGTTTTTTGCACCTTGCCTGCGGCCGTGAGCGGCAGCTTGTCGCGGAACTCGTAGCTCTTGGGGCACTTGAAGCCGCTGATGCGTGCGCGGCAATGGGCCGAGAGTTCTTCGGCGCTGGCCTGCGCGCCGGGCTTGAGCACAACGATGGCGTGCACGGCCTCGCCCCATTTTTCATGGGGCAGGCCGATCACGGCGCACATCGACACGGCAGGGTGGCTGGTGAGGGTACTTTCAACTTCGGCCGGGTAGACGTTTTCGCCGCCGGTGATGACCATGTCCTTGATGCGGTCGATCACGTACAGGTAACCCTGTTCGTCCATCACGCCGCCGTCACCGGTGTGCAACCAGCCGCCCGCCAGGGCCTTGCGGGTGTCTTCTTCGCGGCCCCAGTAGCCCTGCATGACGGCCGGGCCGCGCACCAGGATTTCGCCATGGGTGCCGGGGGGCAGCTCGTTGCCTTCGGCGTCGGCAATGCGGATCTCGGCCGACAAGCCTGCGGGGCCTGCCGAGCGGATGCGCTCGCTGTCCAGAAAGGCCGGATCACGCGAAATCGGCAAGGTCGAGACAGCGGCCGACGTTTCCGTCATGCCGTACACATGGATGAAATCCACCTTCGGAAAAGCCTGCAGCGCCCGCCTGAGCAAGGGCAAGGTGATCGGCGCCGCGCCCCAGAGAATGCGCTCCAGCCTGGGCAGGCCTTGCGGGTCAAAGCCGGGGGTGTCCAGCAGCATCTGCAACATGCTGGGCACGATGACGAGATCGTTCACGCCTTCGCGCGCCATGAGCTCGACCACCTGCTGGGGCTGAAAAGCGGGCACGGTCACGCAGGTGCCCCCCACAATCGTCTGGCCCAGCATGCGGCCCAGGCCCGCCACATGGAACATGGGCGAGGTCAGCAAGGTGACGTAATGCGGCGGGTTGGGCACCTCGGCCATGCGGCCCAGCAAGGAGGCCCAAAGGTTGCCGTGCGAGAGCATCACGCCCTTGGGAAAGCCGGTGGTGCCACCGGTATAGACAATCGCAGCCAGCACATCGGGCGCGCTGCGCACATCTTCCATGGGGCTTGCCGCAGCGACTTTGTCTTCCAGCGACGAATAGCCTTCGGGGGCGGTTTTTTCGCCCATGTAAAGGTGATGGCGCAGGGCAGGCAAGGCATCGGTCATGGCCTGTGCGATGGGCATCAGGGCATCGTCCACAGCCAGCGCGCTGGCGCCGCAGTCGTTCAGGGCGTAGGCCACTTCGGCCGGTGTCCAGCGGGTGTTGATCGGGTTGATCACCAGCCCCGCCCAGGCCCCGGCCAGCAGCAGCTCGATCATGCGGTCGCTGTTAAGCGCCAGCACCGACAGGCGCTCGCCAGGCTGCAGACCCAGCGCACGCAGCGCTGACGCGGTGCGGGCCACCCGGTCCACCAGTTGCCGGTAGGTCTGTCGGCGCGTGCCGGTCACGGTGGCGATCTTGTCGGGGTGCCTTTGCATTGAGCGGTGCAAACCAGCGGTGAGGTACATGCCTTGTCTCCAGTACAGCCACAGCGCCTCCTGTGCCGGAGGGTCGCCACGCCTGGATTGCACCGCGCCGCGAGGTCGCCCGCAATCGCCTCAAGGGTCAAAGGCATTGGCAAAAAGTGACACCCTACTCTGTCCTAAGGGCTCCCGTGCCGTCAAAGGCGGCCCCTGTGCTGCTCCCCGATAATTGAAGGTTTTACGAATCCGCTGCGGAGAACAACACATGAGCACACTCGTCACCACCGGCGCCCGCGCCACCGGCCTGGCCACCCTGGCCGCCGACGGCACCGTTCTGGACACCTGGTTTCCGGCCCCTGAGCTGGCCGATGGCATTGCCGCCAGCGGCAGCACCCGCCTGAGCGAAGCCGAAGCCGTGGCGGCCCTGGGCGCAGACGTGGCCAAGGCCCTGGCGCCCTGCGCTGTGCGCGGCACCACCGTGGTCGCCGTGCGCACCGAAATCAAATCGCTGGCCGACGCGCCCGCCGACACGCACGACGCCTACCTGCGCCTGCACCTGCTGAGCCACCGCCTGGTTCAGCCGCACGGCGCCAACGTGACCGGCATCTTCGGCCTGCTGGCCAATGTGGCCTGGACCAACTTCGGCCCCTGCGCGATTGCCGACGTGCCCGCTGCACGCATCAAGGCCCGCGCCGCTGGCCGCATGCTTGAAGTCAAGGGCGTGGACAAATTCCCGCAGATGACCGACTACGTGATCCCGAGTGGCGTGCGCATTGCCAACGCCGACCGCGTGCGCCTGGGCGCGCACCTGGCCAGCGGCACCACCGTCATGCACGAAGGCTTTTGCAAC
>JACCDS010475340.1_pt1 | contig 32898 bp, 31 predicted proteins | sample 7446441 | NCBI WGS metagenome assembly JACCDS01 (sample SAMN15323445, study PRJNA562643) | freshwater metagenome | isolation source: river surface water | place: USA:Blue River Watershed | collected 2017-08-17
CCTTGATATGGCTCAAGCGCAGACGGGTGATTATGCGATTCAATCTTAAATGCACAACCCAAACCATCTCCTAAATCCACTAAACCCGCATTTTCCTCGCCAGCCTTGGCTAACATACGTGGTGAGTCTTTAGGCAAAGTCTTCAACCAAACGATTGAATTCTTATAAGAACAGTGCTCAGACCACATAACAGAGAAAATCGACAATTCAGTAAAATTAGGCTTGCGACCCAAAATCTCTTGAATTCGATCATACTCTTCGGGCAATAATCCTAATTTTTTGGCTGTTTCGACGGTGGGAAGGGTTCCGATTGATTCCACTTAATTGAGTTTAAAATTGAAATGCAAAGATAGGAAATCTAGGGTAGAGAGCAAAGAGTAAAGAGTAGAGAGTAGAGAGAAAAAGCATCTAAAACATCTCTTATCTCTACTCTATAATCTCTAATCTCAATTGTAAAGCATAGAGCATAAAGCATAAATGGAGAATAAAAAATGGCTGAAGCTCATTTTTTATGAATTCAAAAGGAAACTAAACCATTTCATAATGTCATTCGCGCAGCGAATACAAACTTTGTGCTTTGTGCTTTGCTCTTTGTGCTTTGGATTTAAAAAGTAAACAGTGGTTAAACCACCGTTTACTTTTTAAATCCCCCAATACTCCCGATCCTCCGGAACATCTACATCCCTGAATTTGTCTGAAAAGTGGATTATTTCGCAGAGCATTGGATTTTGGCGCCAAAATTTTCCTAAACCTTGATCGCCACTCCAACGACTGAAAAGTGGACGCAAAGCTTTTGGAATAAGTACAGGTGGTGAATTTACGCCTTGAAATGAGGCAACAATGGCTCGGTCAGGATTCGCAAGAGATATGATATTTTTCATGTGTGCATTGGTCAAAAAAGGTAAATCGCACAAAAGAACTAAAGCCGCTTTTTGTTGATCAATTGCTCGAAGGCCAACAGCTAGTGATTCTCCCATTCCTTTTTCCCACTTTTCCACTTGAACATAAGATAGACGAGGAAATTCTTTTTGTAAATTCTCTATAATTCTAACCGTCTTTTCTACTTCAGCACCTAAACAAACGACCACCTCCTCACAAACGCTAAATGATAAGCGTATCGAACGCTCTAAAAGGCTTTGGCCCTGGTAAACCAATAATTGCTTTGCTTCACCTAATCGAGACGATGCACCCGCTGCTAGAATTAATCCGGTCATTTGATCTTTTGAATTTCACTAATTTAAATAAAAATTATTAAAGCTTAGGTGCTAATTTTAGGGGATGCTTCGAGAAAATGAAATCCAATTTATTCAAGAGAACCTGCACAGAGATCCGGTTGCAATTGCATTAGAAGCTGCTAAGTACCCTGATTTGGACATTCCTGTTTTAGTAGGCCAAATCAAAGCCAGGCAAAAACTCAAAGACAAAATGCCTGTTTGGGTGGCGAATGAAAGGGTGTTTTTTCCTCCTTCTTTGGCCTTAGAACAATCATCCTCAGAAGAAACGGCCCATTTTAAAGCCAGTTTAGTGAAAGGGAAAATTGCAGATTTAACAGGCGGAATGGGCTTAGACAGTTATGCCTTTGCAAAGGCAGGCTGCGAAGTGGATTACATAGAAAGACAAAAGGATCTTGCTAAAATCACCGCTTTAAATCATGCACAATTGAAAGCAGGAAACATCCATCATCATACCGGCGATAGTTTAAAGTGGCTTGTCGAGCAAGGAAAATCTTTCGATTTCATCTATGTAGATCCTGCCCGCAGAGATAGTGCTGGAAACAAAGTCATTCTTTTACAAGATTGTGAACCTAATGCGTTGGATTTGTTATGCTATGTCAATGAAAAAACTAGCTTGCTGATAAAAACAAGTCCATTATTGGATTTGGATCAAGCCATCCGGGAATTAAAGGGAGTAGATAAAATCTATATCATCTGCGTTAAAAACGAGGTAAAAGAATTATTGTTCTTAAAGACCGCCCAATCTTCTGCTGACCCTTCAATAGAGGTAATCGAATTAAGTCTCCCCAATTCACTTCTATTTTCAGGTAGAAAACAGATAGAATCGGAAACAGAAATCGCCACGGGTCCCATTTTAAACTACCTCTATGAACCACATGCAGGAGTGCTGAAGGGAGGATTCTTTAAATCGGCTGGGAAAGGTTTATTGAAAATTGCTGTAAATACCCATTTATATACTTCTGAAAGTCTACATACTAATTTTGCGGGAAGAGCGTTTAAGATTTTAGCGGAGGGCTCATTAGAAAAAAAATGGATTCATTCCGTGTTACCAGGCCTACAGGCGAATATTTCTACTCGAAATTTTCCCATAAAGGCGGATGAAATTCGAAAGAAATTTCAATTAAAAGATGGAGGAGAGTTTACTCTTTTCGCTTTTAGAGATCAAGCAAATAAAAACAAGGTTGTCCTAGCTAAAAAAATCTCCTAACTTTAGTAAAAATTTCATCAAATGAAAAAAATCGTCCTCCTACTTTTCCTTTCAGTAAGCGCTTTATCAGCGTCGGCTCAAGTTTTTTCTGGTATGTCTGAAGTAGATAAATCAAAAAAAGAAGGAGTTTACACTTTTGTTAATACCCAAGAAAAATATGCAAGAGCAAGCTGGAAAGCTTATTTAAGCAAATTTGGTAAGGTTATCGAAGGAAAAAACGGAATCTACTCAAGTACTGATTTGAAGGTTTCAGGGATTTCAGATAGCCCATTGACGCTTATTTCTAAGGTTTCAGAAGAGAATAAAAAAGTTAAACTTTTCATTTCAATCGCTACGGGACCGGACGAATATATCCAGACAGGGCATGCTAAACTAACTGAAACAAGCAATTGGATTGAAGATTTCATCAAAATTGTTGATTTAGAGGAAGGTGTTCGAATCGAGGAAAATAAATTAGCCGAATTGAATTCAGCACAATTAAAAAATACCAAACAAGCGGAACGCTTAATCCGCGAACTTGATTCTAACTCGCGCCAAATCAATAACTTAGAAGAGCGATTAAAAGAAGCTAAAATCGAAAAGGAAAAGATTTTAACCAATCAGGTTCAAAATAAATTAGATCAAAAAACAAAAGAGGAAGAAATAGCTGCCCAAAAATTAGCCGTAGAATCAGCGAAACAAAAAATCAAATGAAAAAACTGATCATTGCCCTTTTAACGATTTCGCTATTCTGTAATTTCGGCAGAGTTGAATACTCAGCGCTTAATCCAAAAGCAAAAACAATCCAAACAGATTCAACGGCAAGATTAGCTTCTGCTAACGCCGCGAAAGTAGTAAGCAGTGAATTGCCTTCCGATCAGGAATCCCCTGAAACTACAGAAGAGAGTAAAGGTTGGGCTAAGTATGTAGTGCTAGGTATTAAAACATTTTTTGCAACCTTGCTAAAACTCTTGGTAGCTTAATATGCTATCCTTCTCCATCTCCACTCCGATTCAAGCACCCATCAATCACGTAAAAAAACTATTTACGGCTGATTTACTTTTAAAATTATCTCCTCCTTTCCCTAAAGTTGCTTTGCAACGATTTGATGGTTGTAAAAAAGAGGATACGGTTATTCTGGTTATTAACCTTATTTTCCTGAAAGTCACTTGGAGTTCTCTTATCATAGAAGACCAAGAGACGGAAGATGAATGGTATTTTATAGATCAAGGTATAAAAATGCCTTTTGGACTACAATTTTGGCAACATAAACATCGGGTAAAGAAAATCGACCAGGGAACCTGTGAGATAATCGATGAAATTTCGTTTGATACTCAAAACTCATTTTTGAATTACCTTCTTTTCCCCTTTCTTTGGGGAATGATTTTCTACAGAAAACCTTTTTATAAAAAGTATTTATCTCTCGTCAACCCACTATGAAATTAACCTTAACAAATAAAATTATCATTGGCTTTATCCTAGGCCTAGTGCTAGGTGAGTTCTTTTTCCTTTATTTTGCCCCAGAAGTTAGCCACGATTTAGGAGCTAAAGTTCAGATTGTTTCCAAAATTTTCCTGCGTCTGATTAAGATGATTGTAGGGCCTTTAGTGTTCTGTACGTTAGTGGTCGGAATTGCTAAACTTGGGGATTTCAATGCAGTAGGACGTATTGGAATTAAAACGATTGGCTATTTCTATTTTGCCACTATTCTCTCCTTAGTGACCGGATTAGTTGTGGTAAATATCACCCAACCAGGAAGCTTACAAAGCTGGCCTAAACCAGCAGCTGGCACTGAAACTGGGATTGATTCTTCTAAAGCTAAATCAATGGAAGATTTCATCCTACATATATTCCCTGACAGCTTCTTCAAAGCATTGGCTGAGAATGAAATCCTTCAAATTGTTATCTTCTCCCTATTTTTTGGAGTTGCCCTCGGGTCTATAGGGGAAGTAGGTAAACGCTTAATTCATGTGTTTGAAAACTTAGCTGAAGTCATCTTCAAAATGGTGAATTATGTGATGGAAGTAGCTCCTTATGCCGTATTTGCAGCCATGACCACGGTGGTAGCTAATAAAGGCTTAAGTATCTTGATTAGTTATGGTTACTTGATGATCTGCTTTTTAGGAGGCCTATTATTTTTTACCGTTGTCATTCTATGGATCATTTGTCTTGCTAATGGAATCCCTTATTGGAGATTATTAAAAGAGTTAAAAGAAGCGCTTTTGATTTCCTTTTCCACAGCAAGTTCTGAAGCATCATTTCCACAAACTATTGCTGCACTTGAGAAATTTGGATGCTCGAGACGTATTGTCGGTTTTGTATTACCCTTAGGATATAGCTTCAATCTAGATGGATCGATGCTTTACATGACATTTGCAACAGGTTTCATTGCGCAAGCCTATGGAGTACATTTAAGCATGGAACAGCAAATCACTATGTTGTTAACGTTAATGATTACCTCTAAAGGTATAGCAGGTGTACCACGCGCATCACTTGTCATCATTGCGGGTACCTTAACGATGTTCAATCTTCCAGCGGAAGGAATTGCCCTCTTGTTAGGCGTTGATCCGTTTTTAGATATGGGTAGAACAGTCACATCGGTGGCTGGAAATGGAGTGGCAACCTGTGTGGTTTCGAAATGGGAAGGAGAATTTAATCCTCCTTTGGCTGATTAACTTTTTGATTAAATGTCATTTGAACTGCTTTTCGAGCAGGGATGATGGAGGCCAAAAATGTGATAACAATCACTACCAAAGCCGTCATCAAGAAATCAAACCATTCCATTTTAACTGGATATGAATCAATTAAAGCGTTCGGAATGCCTAAGGGCACAATTCCGAACGTTTGTTGTATCCAGCCTAGCGCAAAACCCGCTACCATTCCTACTAAAGCACCCGAAAAGCTGATAAACAAACCTACCGATAGAAAGATCCGTAGTAACTGCTGCTGAGTTATTCCCATTGCTAACAACGTTCTCAAGTCTTTTCTCTTCTCAATGACCAATAGAGAAAGGGCATAAAAAAGGGTAAAGGAGGCAATGCCCATGATGAATGCCATCAGAATAAACACGAATAGCTTTTCGATTTTGATTGCCCGCAATAAAATGGCATGCTGTTGGTTACGTGTTTGAACCTGATAAGTAGAACCTAATGTATTTTGAATTGCCTTTTGGACATCCAACTCATTTGCCCCCTCTGTTAACATCACATCTACTTTAGAGACCGAATTAGAATCAGCTAAAGTCAGTTCTCGCATCCAAGGCAGTGGCACAAGAATCATTTGATTATCAAACATCTGTTCCACTTGCAAAACTCCTGAAGGAAAAAAGGTTTTCAAACTCGCAGCATCTTCATTTATTTGAAATTTTGCTAACGCCTTTTGGTTCGGATACCAAACCTCCACTGGATGAAATACATCATCAAAATTCATCCCCATGGACATAAAAACTCCTGCTCCCACCATACCAAATGGATTGCCTTCAAATTCTACTAAATAATCACCATCCACCACCTGTTCCTTTAATCGCCTTGATGAAATGAAGGAAGAATCAATTCCTTTTAAAGTCACCACCAATTGCTTTCCATTGTAGCGAATTAAAGCTTGATCTTCCAAAATTGGTTGAACTGAACTTACTCCCCGAATTTTTGCTAGTTGATTATATTGAGTAGAAGTCAATGAAAAACGTGTATCTGACTTGGAAATAATAGTTAAATCTGGATCAAAAGTTTTGAACAAACCTATCTGAAAATCCTCTAAACCATTAAAGACAGATAAAATAAGCACTAAAGCCATCACCTCCACTCCCACTCCGATCATCGAAATGCGAGAAATTAAGGTGATGAAACTCGCCTTAAATGGGGAAAAAAAATACCTTTTCGCAACAAATAAGGAAATACTCATTTTAATCTATTTCATCAGTCACACGATTGGGAATGTCGCCATCAGCAGGTGGAATAACCAAACCTTCAAATAAAGCTTCGATTTTAGCCGCATAGGCAGCGGTATCATCCAAGAAGAAAACTAAATTAGGAATAATTCGAACTTGCTTACGAATTCGATTTGCAAGAGCATTGCGAATGGCTTTATTTGCGAGATCGATCTGATCCATTACCGCTTCACGGTCCTCTATGAGCAAGAAACTGAGGTAACAACGCGCGACTGAAAGATCAGGACTGATTTTCACCTCCGTCACGGTGACCATTCCATTTCCAAAAATCATTTTAAATTCCTTTTGAAAAATATCACTTAAATCCTTCTGTATTTGACGGCCAAATTTTTGCTGACGCTTCGTTTCCATGCTTGCTCTCTATTTTCAGGTCTTTTTATCTCAAAAAACACCTGCAAATTTCATAATAATAATTGGAATCACCGTAATTTAGCGCTTCGTTTAGCCAAATATGTTACAATTTATAAAATCCAACAGCTTAATTTCGATTCTACTCTTTCTTCTTATAGGGGTATTTTTTGCTTTTCTGCAGACTCAGCATGGATTTAACTATTTTCCATGGGAAATAAAGAACTACTTAATTGGGCAAAAACTGAATCAAGGATTTCGATTGTATAAGGACATACGCGATAATACCGGTCCATTTGCCACTGGATTTTACCAACTACTAGATCTGTTGAATATTCCCTTGTCATCAAATTCTTATATCGCATTTGGACTTATTTCCATTCAAGCATACCTCTTTCACCGAACCATTTCAAACTTTGAACTAATGCCTAAATTAGGTGGATTAGCTTTTGGAATTTATCTATTACTGTTTCACCTAACAACAGAATTCTACGTCCCGGATCCGGCACTTTTAGGGCTTACCTTTTTATTACTGGCTTGGAAAGAGATTATTCTGCAACAAAAAACGCTATTAGTGAACGACCGCGTTTTTTTAGTTGGATTCTATATTGCCATTGCCACCCTGTTATTCCCAGCCTATTTTTGGCTACTTCCTTGGGCATTGCTGAGTTTATTGTTTTTTTCAGGCATTTCTATTCGTCAAGTACTTTTAATTTTGATCGGTTATATGATCGTTTTAACGATCACTTCGATTGTATTTTCTTTTAGGGGAAACTTTTCTTATTTAGTCCAAGTCTTTCAAAATTCAGCCTTTGAATTTCAATTAATCTCCATAGAAGAAGCAAAACAAGTTTTATTGTTTTACTCCCCTGCCTTACTCTTTGGCATCATTGGATTATATAAAGTAGTGGGTAATCCCAAAATTCGGGCTCACGCCCAGAAAGTACAACAGACAACCTTAATTTGGCTATTTTTCAGTCTGATTGCCATCACTAATTTCCCATCCTATAACCGAATAAACTTTGTCATTTTATTGCCTCCGTTAGCTTACCTAGGACTCAACCTCTTTTATTTAATTAAAAAAATATGGCAAAGGGAACTCATTTTAGTGGCATTAGTGGGGTCTGTTATATTCATTCACAGCTTAGACAGTAACCAGAATCAGCATCAAAGAATACTTCCAATCAGTGGACAAAAACTACTCATATTGGGCCCAGAAATAGAAGAATACCTACACAATGAAATGGCAGGCCCATTTGTCAATTGGGCGTTAGCTAAACCCCTACTAAATCAGTTAAATTCCTATAAAAACGTGATTATTGTTCAGGAATACTTCACAAAAGACCAACCTACGTATATTTACGATTCTGAGGGATATTTTACCAAAATTGCGCAATATATCCCCTCCATCACAGATCAATATAGGCTCGTGAGTCCTAAACTTTACAAAAAGAAATAAATTAGCAACAAGAAATCTTGTTTACTCTACCTTGGTGACGACCACCTTCGAAAGGAGTATCTAAAAACACCTGCAAACAAGCTTTCGCTTCTTCCAACGAGATAAATCGTACAGGAAGACATAATACGTTTGCATCATTGTGCTGACGCACTAAAGCAGCTACCTCTGTATTCCAAGCCAAACCTGCCCGAATTCCTTGGTGTTTGTTTGCCGTAATTGCCACGCCATTCGCGCTTCCACACAATAATAAACCAAAACTAACCTCCCCCTTTTCCACTGCATCTGCTACAGGATGAGCAAAATCAGGATAATCAACGGAATCTGCAGAATAAGTACCGCAATCTTGTACAGAGATGCCTTTAGCCTCTAAAAAAGCAATCAAATCATTTTTGTAATCAAAACCAGCGTGGTCACCGCCTACTGCGAAACTTAAGGGAGCATTCATAAATTTGTGATTTTTTTTTGCAAAGGTAAAAGGTTTAGTCCTACATTTAGGGAACAAATAATAAAAATATGACAGAGAAAAACTGGAAAGAGGAAGAAGAAAAAATCAAACAAGCCTTTGGAGACAAAACCTGGGCAGAGATTAAATCAGAGGAGTCTTGGCGTATTTTCAAGATTATGAGTGAGTTCGTAGAAGGCATCGATAAATTAGCTAAAATCGGCCCCTGTGTATCCATTTTTGGATCTGCTCGAACTAGCCCTGAAAACCCCTATTACAAGATAGCAGAGGAAATTGCCGCAAAATTAGTTCGCCACGGGTATGGTGTCATCACCGGTGGAGGACCCGGTATTATGGAAGCGGGAAATAAAGGAGCAGCCAGCGAACGAGGCCGCAGTGTAGGTTTGAACATCGAATTACCCTTTGAACAAAAGCCTAACCCCTACATCGATTCAGACAAAAATATCAATTTCGACTTCTTCTTTGTACGCAAAGTGATGTTCGTAAAGTATTCACAAGGATTTATTATCATGCCGGGTGGGTTCGGAACCTTGGATGAGATGTTCGAATCATTAACCCTTATTCAAACTCATAAAATAGGTCGATTCCCGGTTGTATTAGTCGGAAAAGACTATTGGGGAGGATTAATTGACTGGATGAAAAAGACGATGGTGGCTGCAGGAAATATTCACGAAGAAGATTTGGAATTGTTCGCCCTTGTAGACACCCCAACTGAGGCGGTTCGCGTGATTGATGATTTCTATGCCAAGTACTTATTGAAACCTAATTTTTAGCTTTTAGCGAAAAAGGTTTTAATGGCTGCCAAAGACAAGGCATTCAAGGTTAACTCCTTCAGAAGGCCTCCTTTACGTCCCACTTTCACCCCCCATTCCATATCACCTAATCCGGCTATGGAATGGGCATCTGGGTTTATGGAAACAAAAACTCCTTTATCCATCGCCTCATAGATATGACGCCAGTCCAAATCCAATCGATACGGACTGGCATTTAATTCAATTGAAACTCCATTTGCTTTACAGGCATCTAGGATCTTCGACATTTGTAGAGGATACCCGGGTCTTGAAAGAAGTAATCTACCCGTCGGATGTCCTAAAATAGAGGTATACGGATTTTCAATAGCTTTTATTACCCTAGGCATCGCTTTCTCTAAATCCATATTCAAACCAGCATGAACGGAGGCCACTACATAGTCAAAAGAGGATAAAACCGAGGCATCGTAATCCAAACTACCATCCGGTAATATATCTGCTTCTATTCCTTTTAACACCTTAAAATCAGACCACATCGCATTTAATTGATCAATTTCTTCGTGTTGACGAATCACATCCTCCTCTTTCAAACCTCCTGCATACGCTGCATATTTTGAGTGATCAGCAATACCAAAATAGCTCAAACCTAAAGCACGACAGGCATCGGCCATTTCTGCCAAGGTATTCTTCCCATCGGAATAGGTGGAGTGATTATGTAAACATCCACGTAAATCCGCGTGCTGTATTAAAGCTTTATCCCCGTGTTTTGCACACCAATCAAATTCCAGTAAACCCTCCCGCATCTCAGGCACGATATAGGGCCTATTTTGGGAATCGTAAATCACTTTTTCATCTGATATCTCTTTCCCGTCAAAACGCTCATAAAAATTCACTTGAGCCAGATGGTCCGCAGAAGCAGATAAAGAGAAATGTTTCATTACAAACTCTGCTGAGGATGCAAAATGTATCTCAATCGGTATCAAGTGACCTTTCGCAAAACCTCTCCACGTAAATGGCGAGGATTCCTTCAAATCTTCCTCCAGCATATCAACAGATTGCAATAAACCAGAAGCCCCAAAAAGATCTTCTGTCTCCACTAAGAAAACGAGTGAATTAATGACCTCACAGTGACGGCGTAACTCGCCAGCGATAGCGACTTTATTGAAATAAGAGCTAATTTTCTGTACGATTTCATCCGCCAAATCCTGAGCCTTATTGATTCGTAATTTGCTCGAATTGGACTTGATGAAATGAATATTAAGTGTAACACTTTCCACTACTGCACCACCAAATCCCTTTAAATTCGCTAAACGACCATCCTCGCAGGCCGCTAATAAATCGTCGATTTCTGTAATTTGTAATTCTTGCCAAATAGTCCTCACCTTTTTAGGACCCAAACCTTTAATCTTTAACAGGTGAAGTAATCCAGGTGGAGTTTGCTCTATAATTTGCTCTAAATCAGGACATGTACCTGTTGCAGCGACGTCTTTGACAATTTGGACGACCACTTTTCCTACGCCTGGAATAGCTACTAATTCTACTTCTGACAAAGAGGAAATTAGACCCGGAAATTTGTCGAGACCACGAGCGGCAAAAGCTAGATTTTTACTTTTGAATTCATTAACTCCATGTAAATCCCATAGCTTAACTAATAACTCGAGTGCATCGACGATTTGATCATTATCCATAGACAAATATAAACTAAAATAAGGTGGCTCCCTCTTTCGCTAGCAACCATTCCTTCCGCCATAATCCGCCACTATATCCAACGAGTTTACCCGTGGATCCGATGACGCGGTGGCAAGGATGGAAGAGTAAAATTGGGTTTTGGCCATTTGCATTACCTACTGCCTGTGCTCCATTCGGCATATCCAGACGTTTTGCAATCTCAGCATAGGTTGCAGTAGATCCTTTGGGAATTTCTGTCAAAGCCTTCCATACTTTTTGTTGAAACGGTGTTCCGATGGACGGATCAACCCGAAAATTCTGTAGTATACCTGTTTCAAAGTAGGATTGTAAATACTGTTTAATTTGCTGAATTTCAACAGGATGATGCAAGATTTCAACTTCTTCATGCTCTACAAAATGACACGAGCGCAAACCTGCATCCGCTAATTCTATGCGTAAAATTCCAATCGGACTGGAGAAATAAATTTCTGAGTTTGCCATAAGACCTCAATTTCCCACAAAAAATGGTAAATTTCCAATAATTAAAAGGCTATTATTTGAAATCTTGAAAATTATCAATGATTTGGAAAATCAAAACAAAAATAAAATTCTAAATTAAATTCAATTCAAGCATTTTTACCTACCATACCATGAATTTCTCCTTTAACAACTACAATACCGAAGGTTTTTACGATGAAATGTTCGACGAGAACGGGGGTGTCCGCGCTGGTTATGAACACTTTAAAGAACGCGTCGAACAACTCTCGAAAGAAGAATTCTTACGCCGACAACAGTCGGCTGAAAGAGCCTTAATGGCCATGGGGATCACGTTTAATGTGTACTCAGAAAATGAAGGAACGGAACGTATCATGCCAGTGGATATCATTCCACGTATAGTAGAAGCAAAAGAATGGGAAAAGATTGAAAAAGGATTAATCCAGCGAATCACCGCCTTAAATTTGTTCTTGAATGATATTTATTCCGACCAAAAAATCATCAAAGACGGGATCATTCCAGCCGAGGTCATACACTCATCGAAAGACTTTTTAAAAGCATGCATTGGAATTAAACCGCCTAAAAACATCTATATCCATATTACAGGAACAGATTTAATTAGAGGCGCTGATGGAGAATATATGATTTTGGAAGACAACCTGCGCTGCCCATCCGGAGTTTCGTACATGATGGAAAACAGGGAGCTACTTAAGCAAACCTTTCCAGAGGTAGTCGCAAAATCACAAATCCGATCCATTTCCGATTACCCAAACAAGTTATTAGAAATGCTGCGTTTCATCAGTGACCGTCCAGATCCTACGGTGGTCGTATTGACGCCTGGTATCTATAATTCAGCCTATTTTGAACACTCCTACCTCGCCCAACAAATGGGAGTAGAATTAGTGGATGCGCGCGATTTAGTCGTTCACGAAGGTTACGTAAAAATGCGCACTACTAAAGGCTTCAAAATTGTCGACGTTATCTACCGACGCATTGATGATACTTTTTTAGATCCTAACGTATTCAACCCGGACTCCATGATCGGAATTCCAGGCATTTTTAATGTATACAAAAAAGGTAAAGTCGCCATCGCAAATGCTCCAGGAACCGGCGTAGCAGATGATAAAGTAATTTATGCCTATGTTCCGCGCATCATCAAATACTATCTAAACGAGGAACCCATCATTCAAAATGTGAAGACCTACATTTGTTCAGAAGAAGAGGACCGCAACTATGTCTTAGCAAACATTGAAAAATTAGTAGTCAAAGAAGCGAATGAAGCAGGTGGATATGGAATGTTAATAGGGCCAAAATCTACCAAAGAAGAACAAGACAAATTCAAAGCCTTAATCCTCAGCAACCCAAGAAATTACATTGCTCAACCGACCATTTCTTTATCACGCGTTCCTTGTTTGATAGAAGATCACGCGGAAGGTCGTCACGTGGATCTCAGACCCTACATCCTGTATGGTGATGGAGTGAATGTGATGCCCGGTGGTTTAACCCGTGTTGCTTTAAGAAAAGATTCGTTAGTGGTTAATTCGTCGCAGGGGGGTGGTTCGAAGGATACGTGGGTTATGTATTAGGTTTTCGGGGTCTGAATCGTTGAAAGGTCAAATGATTCCGCCCCCGAAGTCCTAATACATATCAAAAAAAAGGCAACTATTCTGCCCCTAAAACAGTAATCAGTGGTCAGTAGAAATTAGAGTAGAGAGTAGAGAGTAGAGATAATAGATAATAGATAATAGATAAGAGATAATAGATAATAGATAAGAGATAAGAGATAAGAGATAAGAGATTATAGATTATAGATTATAGATTATAGTGTAGAACCACCGAACTGATTACTTACCACTGGCTACTGAATACTGACTACCAACTACTGAATACAGACTAGTGACTAACGACCACTGACTACCGACTATCGACTAGTGACTAGCGACTTACAATCATATCCATCAAAAAAGGGGCCTTCGCCCCTTTTTTGATTCCATCTTTATTCTTTATGCTCTATGCTCTATGCTTTAGATCTATACTCTCTAATCTATACTCTATAAAAGCTAATCTCTACTCTAAAAAAGCTACTCTTGCCCACGCAAAATATCTTGTAAAGTCTCCCTCCTCCGAATCACCCGCGCCACTCCGCCATCCACTATCACCTCTGCCGGTAGAAAACGGGAGTTATAATGTGAAGCCATGGTGAAACCATAAGCCCCTGCATTAGCTAATGCGATGATATCTCCTTCTTTCACTTCATTTAACAAACGTTCATTTTCTTTCCCTTTCAAGTCAAACGAGAAGGTATCAGTTTCACAAATATATCCCGTCACTCGGTAGTTCTCTTGCTTAGAAGAGTCTTGATTCGTAGCATTGAAAATGTAGTGATAAGCACCATACATCATGGGGCGAATTAAATGATTTAAACCCGAATTGATTCCCACAAATGTTTTCACGGGATCCCGTTTTACGACGTTTGTTTCCGTTAAGAAGGTACCTGATTCGCTCACTAAAAACTTGCCTGGTTCTACCCAAAGGCGTAGTTCACGGCCGTATTTCTGGCAGAAAGCACGAAACGCGTTGCTCATGATTTGGCCTACTTCTTTCATATTTACGCCAGGATCTTCTGGTGAATAAGGCACCTTGAAACCGCCACCAAGGTCGATGATTTGCAAGTCTTTGAAGTCGTAAGCAAAGTCAAAAAGGGCGGAAGCTGCTTGTTCGAATGTCTTTCCGTCTTTGATATCGGAGCCAGTGTGCTGATGTAAACCGATCACATTGATTTTATAATTTTCAATTAGTGCTAAAATCTCTGCTTTTTGGTGGATGGAAATTCCGAATTTTGATTCCGGGTGCGCCGTCATGATTTTCTCATTTCCCCCTCCAAAAACGTGGGGCTTGATACGAATCATACAAGGTTGGGAGGAACCGTAGGTTTGGCCAAACTTTTCTAGAACCGATAAATTATCAAGGTTGACGATTGACCCTTTGGAAACCGCATATTCAATCTCAGAAAAATGAACTCCTGATGGTGTAAATGTGATGTTTGATCCTTCGTATCCAGCGATCAAACCTAACTCTAATTCTTGCGGTGAAACTACGTCCATATCGACTCCATTCTCGCGCATTAAGCGTAAAATGGACAAATTGGTATTCGCTTTCGCAGCATATTTTATGGTCAAATCAATTCCTTCAAAAGCACCTCTCAAAACCGAGATTTTTTCCCTAATTTTGTCGGCATCGTATACATAGAGTGGTGTACCAAATTCTTTGGCCAAATCTGTTAAAGGAATGTTCTGTATTGAATAATATGCCATAGGGAAAATTGTAAGCCACAAAGATACTAATCTAACGAATATGAAAAGAATTATAATCGCCTTATTCCTCCTTGCACCGCTTTTTGTGAGCGCACAAATCAAGAGTGGGCCGATGTTAGGCTATTCTGAAATGAAGGAAGTTTTAGTTTGGGTCCAAACCGAGAAAGCAGCTAATGTGAGTATAAATTACTGGGAAAAGGGAGATAAAACGATTCATAAAACTGAACCAGTAGCTACCGAAAAATCAGGCGCCTACATCGCGCGCATCATTGCGGATGAAGTGATTATGGGGAAAAAATATGAATATGAGGTGCTTGTGAATGGTAAAAAAGTAGCCATTGATTATCCGCTAGAGTTCCAAACACAGGAACTTTGGCAATACAGAAAAGACCCGCCTGCCTTTTCTTTCTTGTTTGGAACATGTAATTACGTCAATGAAGAAGCCACGGATCGTCCAGGTAGACCTTATGGCGGTGCAGATGAGGTGTATGCATCGATGTACTCCAAAAAAGCAGATTTTATGCTCTGGGGCGGAGATAATTTCTATTACCGCGAACCCGATTATACCAGAACGGGGATGATCCATCGAAATGATCATGCACGATCAGTTAAATCAATTCAACCCCTTCTAGGAAGTGTTCATCAATACGCGATTTGGGATGATCATGATTATGGTCCAAATGATGCAGACCGCTCTTTCCCGATGAAATACACGTCCTTAGAGATGTTCAAAATGTATTGGGGAAATCCGAATTTTGCCTTCCCTAACGAAGGTATTACCGGTAAATTTCAATGGGCTGACGTTGAATTCTTCCTTATGGACGACCGCTGGAACAAGGCGCCTAACGAGTTAAATGATCCAAACAAAGACTATTGGGGTGCTAAACAAATGACTTGGTTATTAGATCAATTGTCTACCTCCAGAGCCAGTTTCAAAGTTATTGTTAACGGGGGACAGATCATAAGCCCTGCTAAAGTATTCGAAAATATGGCGAATTACGAGGCAGAAAGAACCTATCTTCTAAAAGAATTAAAGAACCGCAAGATTCCAGGCGTTCTCTTTTTAACGGGTGATCGCCATATTTCAAACTTGAATAAATTAGAGCGAGAAGGCACCTATCCACTGTATGATTTGACCGTTTCACCTATGACAGCAGGCAAAGCCGATGCCGTGAAACAAGATTATAATGCGACGCTAGTGGAAGGGACTTTGGTACAGGAAAGAGCCTTCTCTAAAATAGAAGTTACCGGCCCATTAAAAGACAGAACTATGACCATTACCTTGTTTAATGTGAAAGGTGAAGTTTTATGGACCAAAGAAATTAAATCGAACCAATTAAAATAACATGGAAGTAGTTTTAAATCGCCTAGATCAGGATTTTCATTTTGAGGCCAAAGGCTCCTCTCCCATTTCGGTGCACATCGACGCAGCAGAAGGAATTGGTGGTCACAATGCGGGTGCACGCCCCATGGAGCTCTTATTGATGGGCTTAGGAGGATGCACAGCCATTGACGTTATTTTGATCTTAAAGAAACAGCGCCAAATCATCGAGGACTTCCAAATCCGCGTTTCAGGTGACCGTGAAAAAATCGAAGGAACAGAAAAATCCCCTTTCAACCAGATCAACATTCAATTTGAACTTAAAGGCCAAATTGACGGAAATAAAGCCCTTAAGGCCATACAAATGTCCATGGACAAATACTGTTCTGCCACCGCGCAACTAGAGCCTAGCGCCACCATAACACATACACTCGTTTTAAACGGAGAAAAATTCGACGCCTAATATGCAAGCCTACCTAGATTTATTAACCCACATTAAGGAAAACGGTACTTTCAAATCTGACCGAACAGGAACAGGAACCACGAGTGTTTTTGGCTACCAAATGCGCTTCAACCTAGAAGAGGGATTCCCTTTAGTTACCACGAAAAAAGTGCACTTAAAATCGATCATTCATGAACTATTGTGGTTCTTAAATGGCGAAACCAATATCAGATACCTAACAGAAAATGGGGTACGTATTTGGGATGAGTGGGCAGATGCCAATGGAGATCTAGGTCCTGTTTACGGAAAGCAATGGAGAAGTTGGGAGGGTGCAAATGGCGTCGTGATTGACCAAATCAAAGAGGCCGTTCATACCCTTAAAACGAATCCTGACTCTCGTCGAATCATTGTAAGTGCTTGGAACGTAGCAGACTTACCAAAAATGGCTTTAATGCCATGCCACGCTTTCTTTCAGTTCTATGTAGCTAACGGTAAGCTTTCTTGTCAATTATACCAACGTTCTGCAGACGTATTCTTAGGGGTTCCATTTAACATCGCTTCTTATGCCCTATTAACTATGATGATGGCACAAGTTTGTGATCTTGGATTAGGTGATTTTGTTTGGACAGGTGGCGATACTCACCTTTACAGCAACCACATGGAGCAGGTAGACTTGCAATTAACGAGAACTCCTCGTGCTTTACCTACCATGAAGATCAATCCGAATGTGAAGGATATTCTAGATTTCAAATACGAAGACTTTACGCTAGAGGGATATGATCCACATCCAGGGATTAAGGCGCCTGTAGCGGTGTAGTTTTTTTATTGGTGAAATTCTCAAATTGTGCTTTGCAATAATTTACAGAATTTCACCAATGAAAAAACAACTCTGGAAACATATCAATTAAAAAAGGGAGCTGAGCTCCCTTTTTTAATGCCACCTTTATTCTTTATTCTTTATGCTTTATGCTTTTATCTCTTATCTATACTCTCTTATCTATACGCTCTTATGCTTTATGCTTTCATCTCTACTCTCTTATCTATACTCTCTAATCTCTACTCTCTTATCTACTCCTGCTGCACATTCTCTAAAATTCGACAATCCTTATACTCCTCATCAATAAAGATAAATACATCGTCTTTTGCCTTCATGAACCACTTTTCAATCGCGTTATTCTTTTTACGGGAAAGGGTGATTTGTGCTAGCTTTTGATAATCATCTTTCAGATTAGCGAAATGTGGTGGATGCTTTGCCTTTAAATAGAGAATTCTTACCGCGGAACGCCCATCATCTGTTCGATAAGGAATAGGAGCTGAAATGGTACCTACCTGCATGGAATCTATGGCAAAAAATAAGGCTGGATCCATTGTTCCATCATAGGCTAATCGATTACCGCCAGTGGACACATCCATAATAACACCACCTGCATCTTGTGTAAATTTATCCTCGGAGAACTCTTTAGCTGCTTTTTCGAAAGTAGTAGAGTCACGTTGAATTAAAACACGAATGCTATCTAAGAACTTTGTAGGGTCTGTTAAATCTAATTTTTGATAGTCTGGTCTTAATAAAATATGACGTGCATGGTATTCTTGTCCTCTAATTTCTAACAACTGAATTAAGTGAAACCCAAATTCAGATTCAACGACATCTGACATTTGATTGGGTTTCAAGCGTAAAGCAGCCGCTTCAAATGGAGCTACCATGGCCCCACGTTTTGCAAAACCTAAATCTCCACCCATTTTCCCAGAGCCAAGATCTTCTGAATGAACTTTGGCCAAATCCTCAAAACTTTCCCCTTTCTCTACACGGCGACGGAAATCCAACAACTTCGCATATAATTCTTCCTTCTGATTCTTATTTGGCTTCGCAATGCGGATAATATGACTTACTTCGACTTCGGCGGGTAAATAAGGTAAAGAATCACGAGGAATATCATTAAAAAAGGCTGCTACTTCTTTCGGAGTGATCTTTACTTCATCCGTAATCTTATCTTGCATTTTACGACCTGTCAGTTGCTCCTTTAAAGAGGAACGTAATTCCTCTTTTAACGTTGCAATCGATTTCCCATACGCCTCTACGATATTTTTTGCAGAGCCATACTGGCTTTCCATTTGGTCCATTCGGCTAGTTAATTCTGCTTCAATTCGTTTATCATCTACAATAACTGAGTCTATTTCGGCCTTAGCGAGCATTAGTTTATTAACGACTATGCCTTCTAAAATTTGACAGCGATTAGGCGTATTTGGCTGACCGCTCGTTATATACTGCTGGTATTGATTTTCCACTTCAGACTTCAAAATGAAATAATTATCTACCTTCACAATAATGCGATCCAGTACATTTTTGTTTGCTTCCTCTTGTGCAAATGCAGCCAAACTCCCCAAAACCAAACACCAACTTAAAACCCAACGAGTCAATTTCATATTTCTATTATTTCAGTAATTTTTCTAATTCAACCTGGTTTATCACTACGGGATATTGTTGCTTTAATTTCGCAATCCAATCCTTCTCTAAGCGCACCTGTAAAGCCCGAATCACTAATCCTCTAGCTTCCTCAAACGAACGTGGTCGCTCAGCTTCCACCTTCTTTACTTCCACAAAAGCAAACTTACCAGCACCCTCATAATTCTTAGGGCCTACTTTCCATTCAATGGCGTCAATTACAGGCGATACTCCCTTTTTAAAATAGCCTTCCTTAGCCTCTAAACTCTCTGGTTTCAATGCATTAAATCGCTTGACCACATCGTCCATACTTGAAGAAAAGAAACGGAAAGAAACGCGCGCGTTTTTATTTTTAACCGTTTTAGAGGCTACCTTTAAATTCGCCTCATCCTTTTGAATAATACGGTGTGACGAAATCCCTTTCGAGGCTAAATACGAAACCACTTTATTAATTCTAGCTTCAGATAGACTATCTGCTTCAGAAGCATCTCGGTGCCCTGAAACTTCCACTATATAGTCTACATTCTTTGCCATCGTTACAAATAACTCAGCTAATAACTTAGAAGAGGCTTCCTCCACTTTGGACTCATTTAAAGTAAACGAGATATCCCCTAATTTCTTGTTCATAGGATAAGGAGAAGATTTTAATAAATCCAAAGCCTCCTTCAATGTTTTCTGTGAATCAGCCACAACCAATTTTGCCTCTAAACGGGCAGGCATGACAAATTGAGCCAGATTTGCTTGGTAATACTTGGCCTGAGTAAGAGAATCCAACGATTTTTCAAATATCTCTCGGTCGGTCATTTTACTAAACAAGCTCCCCTCTAAAAAATCAGCCATCTGCTCTTTAAACGCAGGATATTTACTTTCTAAATTCGCTTCTTCCGCATTTAAGGTTTCCTTTTCTATCAACTCATCTAAATACGATTGTTCAGACACAACGGGTAGATAACCTAAGGATTTGATTCGTTTTTTCTGTAGAGCCTGTACATACGCATAAAAATCTCCCACCGTGTACTTCTTTTCCAAAACCGAGAATAAGGGCTCCTGTAAGAATGGCTCTGTTCCGGTTCTTTCCACATTCATGCGCTCAAATGCCGCCTTCTTCGTCGCTTCTTGCACAATTACCTTATTCTCCACACGAACACGCTTCATAAAAGCCTGTTTGATCAAGCCTTGGCGATCCGCATCCGTTAACACTTTTTGCTTGATAAACTCTGACATATCTTCAAATGTCAATAGGGGTTTTTTATCCAACAACTTAAACAATTGCCAGCCTAAATTCGTACGAATTGGCTTCGAAAGATCCCCGATTCGTTCTAGACCAAACAAGGCATCTTGCAATTCTTCACTTAAGTCAGAGGAGAAATACCAACGTCTAATCTCGCCCCCACGTCCCCTTGAATATGGGTCCTCGGAATAATTCTTGCATACTAATTCAAAACTCTCCCCCGCCTTCAAATAGGCTTCCACTTGTTCTATTTTCTTTTTAGCCTCAACTTGCAAGGCTGTAGGTGCATCAACAGCAGCAGACACAATAATATGAGCTAAACGGATCTTGCCTGAGTTAGGACGTTGATTTACCACTTTAACAATATGATAACCGCTGGATGTTCTAAAGGGCTTCGAATATTCTCCTATTCCAATAGAATAAATGGCATTTTCGAAATCATAATCTGTTTGTAATGAAGTAATGTATCCTAATACACCACCTTTAACCGCGGACATTTCATCCTCAGAGAAGCGGGTGGCTAGAGCAGCGAAATCTTCGCCAGCTTTTAATTTTTGGTAGATGTTCTCTATTTTCTGAAAAGCAACTAAGGTGTCAGCTGGGCTCGCATTCTCTCCCAATTTTACTAAGATTTGGCTTACCTTTTTCTCCTCCTTCATCCGCTGATAGGCTTGTTTGACTAGCATATCCAGGGTAGGCATATCGACCAAATAAGGCGTAGCTAATTCCTTTCTAAAACTTAAGTATTCTTCTTTGAAATCAGGCTGATCTGCCAGTTTCTCTTGTTCGGCCGCTACAATCTTCAGCTGGTATTCGATGTAATCAGATAAAAAATCAGCTTGATTGTCTTTTGTAATACTATCAGACTCCACTAGTGGTTTGTATACTTGCAGAAAACTTTCAGCAGATATCTTTTTAGGACCAATCTGAATAGGTGAAGCACTCTGCGCTAAAATCGCAAAAGGCAAGCACACGACTAATCCAATAATATATTTTAAATCCTTCATTCTTAAAAATAAGCTAACAAAATTACGAATAATCCCCGACATTAACGGTTAATCTACGTTAATTTGAATCTGATACCGGTATTCGTAAGCATCCATGAATTTTCTACCACCTATCCATTTTCCATTTCTAATAGAAGTCGAAACTGTTTCGTAGTCCCATTGGGTCTCAGAGACCCCCAATAGGTCTTTCATATCTATCTCACTGGCCCAATCAAGTCCTAAGGAACCAGCTTTCATTCCCCATAAAAACCAAGCTACTGGATTTTCGGCAGAGGTTAATGCTAGAGGCAATGCGAAAACACCACTTACCGTATTAAACCGATTCAGCCATTTCTTAGTGGGCTGGTAATCCTCTAATTCGAAGAGAGTCAATTGTAAACTAGCTTTTTGACCAGTTTTCAAACGCACTGTTAAAGCCTTTATTGTATCTAAACGAATGATCTGCCCTTTCTTTACCTTCCCTAAATAAGAGGAGAATACCTGAACTGGCTTCACTCTTTCATTCTCGATTATACCTACAGCACCCACTAATAACAACTCATCACCTAAAATCTCTTGAGTCTTTAATACAGATAAGGTTTTGAGAGATACGCTAACGTTTTTGTCCTTTGAAATCGATAAATCCTTAACCAAAGAGGTTGGAAGTAATGACTTTCTCGTGCATGAAAACAAGCTAATAAAGAAAACAAAGCTGATTATACGCATGGTGCCGGCTCTTGCTGAGTCAAACAATGGAAACTCCCCTGCCCCCAAATAATCTCTCGAGCTGACAAGCCGATAACAGGTCGATCTGTGAACAATTCGCGTAAAATGGCTAGAGCGACTTCATCTTGTGGACAATCGAAAATAGGTACTAGAACCGCTGCATTACAGATATAGAAATTCGCATAAGAACCAGGAGCCCTGAAACCATCAATTACCACTGCATCCGGCATGGGAATCTCAATTATTTGCAATGGAGTGCCATCTAGTAGCGTCATTTTCTTCAACTCTGCGAGATTAGCGGCTAGAACGGCGTGATTCTCATCCTCCTCATTCGGCTCCACCATCGCGATCACGGTATTTTTATTGACAAAGCGAACGGTATCGTCAATGTGTCCATCTGTATCATCGCCTACAATGCCATCTGAAACCCAAAGCACTTGGGATACACCATAAAAATGACATAAATACTCCTCAATCTGTGCTTGAGTTAAATGTGGATTCCGATTCGGATTAAGCAAACAAGAACGACTCGTTAAAACCGTTCCGGCTCCATTAAAATCAACTGATCCACCCTCCATAATGATTCCAGGGGAAACAGCAGCGAGTTGTAAACGGGAGGCAATTGTAAGTGGCAAGGCATTATCGTCTGAAAAAGGCGGATACTTACCTCCCCAAGCATTGTATTCCCAATTAACTACTAAACGATCAGAAACACCTTTCTTCACTAGAAAAGCTGGCCCATGATCGCGGCACCAGGCATCATTCGTAGGTTGAATATTGAATTCAATTTTAGCTGAATCAATCCCATAGACAGGTATTTGACTCTCTACGAACTCTTTTAATTCAATAGAATTCACATTAATCCGCACCTGTTCCCCTTGAGAAATCGCCTTGATCAAGGCAAAATATTCCGGGTACATTTGGCCTAATTTTTCTTCTTGCCACGAATGGTCATTATAAGGAAAAGTGATCCAAGTAGCGACGTGAGGATGCCATTCGGCTGGAAAAAAATATCCTTGATCTTTCGGAAACATGGTCTTAGGCTTTAATTCGTTCAGCGATGATGCGCAACCCTTCTAAGGTTATTAATTTATTTACCTCATCGAAATAAGTGGCTAATGGGGTCAAAATAGACGACAATCCGCCCGTAGCCACCACTTTCAAATCTCCTTTTTTATCTTCTTTTACCCGGCTAATCATCTCTTTTACCATACCCACGTAACCCCATAATATACCTGCCTGAATCGCTGATACCGTATCTGTTCCTAAATTAAACTCGGGCATTTCGAGTGGCACTTCGGGTAATTGAGCTGTTTGGGAGAAGAGTGATTTTACCGCGGTCTTTAATCCCGGAGCGATGGAAACGCCCTCCATTTTACCATCCGCATTGACTAAAGTAAAAGTTAAGGCTGTGCCAAAATCTACAATCAATACATTGGCTTTATAATTTTCATGCGCATACACCGCATTAGCGACTAAATCAGAGCCTATTTCTTCTGGAACAATTACTTGAATTGCTAATGTTTCGTATAGTTTAGGCCGCATCATGACAGGCGAATAGCCTAACCAGAGGTTTAATCCACGCTGAATTTGAGGTGAAATCGATGGAACTACGGAGGATATTAAGGCCAAAGAAGGTAAAGTATCACCCAATTCTTTAGAAGACCACTCCTTTTTAATCCAATTTACCACGCCATTCGCGCTCCAAGGCTGGTGAGTAGGCGTCCTGAGAACCGCCTTCCACGTCTTATCTTCATAAAAACCAAACACGATATCCGTGTTACCCACATCCACAACTAATAACATCTGTTTCTTCGTGTTTTGTTTATACATCTTTTTCTAATCCCGCAGACAGAATCGGGAAACGTAACCAACTTTTCGGATCTAAACTATAGTCATCTACATGGAATCCAGGCGCATAACGCTCTCTTTTCCATTGATTCCTTGCCCAAAGTCGGAAGAATCGCCGAACGAATTCTTCGAGCTTTTCTTTGGCAAAAACAGATCCATAGCGTTTATCCACTTCTTCTAAACAGTCATGCGGCGACTTTAATTCATAAAAAGCTAAACGCTCAATCGTATTCAAGATCGGATATGGCATCAAATCCTCCTCATCCACCTGTTTTTCTGAAAGTGGACGCAATTCCGCGCTTGGCTCCAGACTATTCACTAAATGAAGGCCTTTAAAGCCTTGTTTTTCTAACCAAAGCAGCCAAGTCCTCAAAAAACTTTTATCGATACCTGAAATAGGGGAAATCGAACCAGAGGTGTCGCCGTCCATCGTCGCATATCCCACACTCGCCTCTGAACGATTTGAAGTGGCTAGTAAAAGAGCATTTTTAATATTCGCTAACATCCATGCACTTGGGGCGCGGACCCGAGCTTGCACATTTTGGAGTGTAATATCATCTTGATCCCAAGTCAATGAACGACCAATAGCCCCCTCGATTAACTCTCGATATCCTTTCACGATTCCATCAATCTCGATCACGCAGTGTGTCGAACCGATCCATTCTGCTAATTCCCGCGCAGAATCACGGGTATTTTGCGATGAATTAACTGTTCCTTGGTAGATGGTTGTTAATAAATCTGACATTACCGTTTCAGGCTTCGTCAATGGAATATAATTCAATTTATCTTTCAAGCCTTCCCAGCCCAGTTCCTTTTGAGCGTATTGGATACTCAAAGCACAAAGCGAAGCAATAGCAGACGAATCAGCCCCACCAGAAAGGGATAACACCCAGCCCTGCGATCGGGATTTGCGCAAATAATCAAATAAACCCAAAGCTACTGCTCTAGCGAATTCTTCTTCTTTTTTGAATGCAGAACCTTCCCAATCAGGTACAGGAACTGCTGAAATAGGCTGTAATGCCGGTAGTTTGAAATCAAACGAGATAACATCTTCTCCCTGATCTTCCCGAACTGAAAGGTCTAATTCTGAAGTAATCAATGTAAAATCCTGGTAGGAGAACCGAGGACTCTGCTGCTTAATCGATCCTTCGTGAGCTATATAGGTATCTCCATCAAAAATAATTCGACCGGCTTCGTTCCCTAATAAATTCGCAAATACATAGGCACCGTTGATAATTTTAGCTCCTTCCAGCACTAAAGCTTTTCTGGTCTCCGCTTTTCCAAACGCAAAATGAGAGGCCGTCGGATTACAAATAACTGAAACTCCACGTCTTGCTAAATCATGCGCTGGACGTTTCTCACCTTCCCAGGCATCTTGGCAAATTTCGATTCCCAACGTAATTCCGGCGAAATGAACGCGGTAATCTCCTAAGGGAATCCCTTTGTAACTTACTCTACGGCCTTTAGACCAAGCCTTAAACCACCTAGGCTCATAATGAATACCGTCATCCGCTAAAAACTGTTTAGGAATTAAGGCCTGTATTTTGCCTCCTGAGACGATGGCAGATACATTATATACATTTCCTTCAAACGGAATAGCTAAACCTACGATCGCGACTATTTCGCGCACTGAAGCCGCGATTTTTTCTAGTGATTCCCAGGATTTATCTGCTGTAAAAGGCGCTAAAAACTGATCCTCACAACCATAACCTGAAATACAAAGTTCAGGTAAACAGACAAGAGTCGCGCCATATAAAGTCGATTGAGAAATCGCTTGTAAAATACGTAAGCGGTTTCCCTCCCAATCTAAAGGCAATTGATTCAACGAAGCTGCCGATATGACTACCCTCTGCTTCATTTCTTTTTATTTTTTTTATCCTCGGCCCTGATATGCTTGTAACGCGGTGTCCACATCCAAGAAAAGGCCACATTAGGGCGATAATAACTTACTCCATGGCGATGTTCCACTTGCACTCGACATGTTTTATGAGGACAACGCGCTGACCAACAAGCGGATACTAAACACAAGGTGCTTATAAGCCCAATAGCAATGAATAAGCGATTTTTTGCGTTTGTTGGATTCATGGATTAGTTAAATTACAATTCTAGACTTAATTTTGTCAATCAATTTTAAGTCCAAATGCAATCCAACCCCAAAGATATAAAAACCGCAGTAAAAAGAGCCGAATTTACCTATCCGGTAATGGAATCTTTTTATACGATTCAAGGGGAAGGAAAATACCAAGGACATGCAGCTTATTTTATCCGTTTGGGCGGCTGCGATGTAGGCTGTCATTGGTGTGATGTAAAAGAATCCTGGCCAGTAGATACCCACCCTGTAAAATCGGTTGCTACCTTACTAAATGAGGCATTAGCACATCCAGGCCGATTGGTAGTAATTACGGGTGGAGAACCCTTGATGCATGATTTGGGCCCCTTAACGGAAACATTGAAAGAGGCTGGATTTAGAACGCACATCGAAACATCCGGTGTTACAGAAAAAATCACAGGAATCTGGGATTGGGTTTGCTTCTCTCCTAAGAAGTTCAAAGCACCTAATGAAGGCATTTTGGCGCTGACGAATGAGTTGAAAGTAGTGGTAAATCACCCTTCAGACATTCCTTGGGCACAAGAATGGGCGAGGAAATTGCCGTCTCAAGCATTCATTTATTTACAGCCGGAATGGTCGAAACAAGAACAGATGAATCCCCTTATCGTGGATTTTGTGAAAGCGAATCCTGAATGGCAGATTTCGGTTCAAACTCATAAATTTCTGCAGATTCCATAGCATTCAAAGAATCTATTCGAGATTTTTCTTTTACCGGTTTGATGTGTACCAATGAAAAACCGTAAGGAATTAATCCTAAATCTTTTGCTGCAGCCCTAGAAAGATCAATGATTCGTTTACGACTATGGGGCCCACGGTCGATGATACGCACGAAAGTGGTCTTCTTAGTTTTGGGCATATATACCTCCACCCACGTATTAAAAGGTAGTTTCCGATGTGCCGCCGTGAATTTAGCTGGATTGTATTTCTCCCCACTACTCGTCCGATGCCCTTTCAAACGATTGGAATAAAAAGAGGCCTGTCCTTTTTGAACCTGAGCACAAACAGAAAAACTAAACAAAAGGAAAAATACTATCCGCATAAGGATACAAAGCTAGATCGAAAACAGGTAAAACAAAAAAGCCCCCGAATTCGGAGGCCTTTCTGAGTTTTTGTAAAAACTTATCGTTTCGAGATATCAACAAATGCACGTGAAGGTGAACCCACGTAAATTTGACGAGGACGACCGATAGGCTCCTTATTTGTCATCATCTCTTGGTGTTGAGAAATCCAACCTGGAAGGCGACCAATCGCGAAAAGAATCGTAAACATATCTGTCGGAATACCCAAAGCACGGTAAATGATCCCTGAATAGAAATCTACGTTCGGGTATAATTTACGAGCCACGAAATACTCATCACTTAAAGCCGCAGCTTCTAATTCTTGTGCAATCGTTAAAACGGGATCAACTACACCTAATGCAGTTAACACATCGTCCGCTGCTTTCTTAATGATTCGTGCACGAGGATCGAAGTTCTTATAGACGCGGTGTCCAAATCCCATCAAGCGGAAACCTGATGTCTTGTCTTTTGCCATCGCTACGAACTTAGACGTATCTCCACCCGCTTGCTTGATTTCCTCTAACATTTCGATTACCGCTTGGTTTGCTCCACCGTGTAATGGACCAAATAAAGCTTGAATACCCCCTGAAATACTAGAGAAGATACTCGCGTGAGAAGAACCGATCAAACGAACCGTTGACGTAGAGCAGTTTTGCTCGTGGTCTGCATGAAGGATTAATAATTTATTTAATGCTTTAGATACGATTGGGTCTACCTTGTAATCTTCGCCTGGCTTAGCGAACATCATTTTTAAGAAGTTAGAGCAATAATCCAAAGATTGATCAGGAGCCACAATAGCCTCTCCAATCGATTTCTTATAGTTCCAAGCAGCTAAAATAGGCAAGGCAGCAATCAAGCGTAAGATATTCTCTTGCGTATCTGCTGGATTATATTGACCTTCCATCAAACCAACTAGAGCAGATAATTCGCTCATTGGGTGGGTAGAAGAAGGAATAACTTGTTGAATTTTTAATAATGCTTCGTTTGAAACAGTGTATTTCTTCACTGAAGCTTCAAAGGCATCTAACTGCGCTTGCGTAGGCAATTCGCCGTTTAATAAAAGATAAGCTACCTCTAAGAAGCTAGCTTTGTCAGCTAAATCTTCAATACTGTAACCGCAATGTCTCAGAATTCCTTCCTCGCCATCTAAAAAAGTAATCGCACTTTTTGTTGCACCTGTATTCTTGTAACCTGGATCATACGTTACGTATCCAGATAAATCGCGAAGTTTCGCAATATCAATCGCTTTCTCGTTTTCAGTTCCTACAAAAGTAGGTAAGTCAAACGTTTTGCCATCGAGGTTAATCACAGCATTTTGAGACATAGTAGTTATAAGCTTATAAAATTGATATCGCTAAGATAATACGTAATTCTTAAAGGTGTATTACCTTTATATATCAAGAAGAAATTCATTTAATAAAGACAATTTTTTCTTATAATATTTCAATATAATTCGAATTTTATGCCGCAAATCTCGGAATTGATCACTAATTACCCCTTTACATCGAAGGAACGTTTCCTGAATTATGTCCAAATCGATACTCAATCCGACCCTCATTCAAGCAGCAGTCCGAGCACGGAAAAACAAAAAAATCTAGGCAGGATTTTAGTGCAAGAACTTCAGACACTAGGAATAACGAATGCACACCTAGATGAATTCGGTTATGTTTACGCTCAACTGGAATCCAATGTGCCACACGAAGTTCCAGGCCTATGCTTTTGTGCTCACATGGACACCTCACCTGATTGCTCGGGCGCAGGCGTAAAACCCATCGTTCACCCCTATTACCACGGTCAAGACTTGGTTTTACCCGATGATCCATCGGTCGTTATTCGTTTAAATGAGCATCCTGATTTAACGGAACAAATCGGGAATGACATCATTACGGCCAGTGGCACTACCCTTTTAGGTGCTGATAACAAGGCAGGAGTGGCAGAAATCATGGATGCGGTGAATTTTTGGCAATCAAACCCACAGGTCCCCCACGGTCCTATCACGATCCTTTTCACCCCAGACGAGGAAGTAGGTCGCGGAACGGATCATGTAAATATGCGTAAGATTAATGCCAAATACGGTTATACTTTAGATGGTGAGAAACGCGGTCATTTAGAAAATGAAACATTCTCAGCTGATGGCTTCGTTGTAAAAATCCAAGGCATTTCTCAGCATCCAGGTTTTGCCAAAGGCCGTATGGAAAGCGCCCTGAAAATTGCCGCAGAAATCGTCAATACCCTCCCTAAAGACCGCCTCAGCCCCGAAACCACCGAAGGAAAAGAAGGCTTCATCCACCCCACCGACATCTCTGGAAGCGTGGAGGAAGCCACCATCGAATTCATCCTACGAGATTTCGAAACGGAAAAACTCAAGGAATACGGCTTCATTATTCAACAAATCTCCGAAATGGTCTTGCGCAAATACCCCAATTCCTCGGCCACCTACACTCAAACCGAGCAATACCGAAACATGAATGAGGTATTAGTGAACCATCCAGAATGCATCGACCTAGCCATGGAAGCTATGCGCCTGGCAGGACTCAAAGCCGAAACCACGAGCATCCGCGGCGGAACCGATGGTTCACGCCTCACCTTCATGGGATTACCATGTCCGAACATCTTCGCAGGGGAACATGCTTTTCATAGCAAACAAGAATGGGTTTCGGTGCAGGATATGCAGAAGGCGACGGAGACGGTGATTTATCTAGCTGATTTGTTTCAAAACCGCGCAGCGGTTTAGAAACAAATCAAAGCATAAAGAATAAACTAGATTAGAGATTAGAGAGTAGAGAGAAGAGAGTAGAGAGTAGAGAGTAGAGAGTAGAGAGTAGAGAGTAGAGATTTGGAATCGCCTACGGCGGTACTTTAAGAAATGTTTTTCACATATGAACTAAAAAAGGGATCGAATTCGATCCCTTTTTTAATGCCATCTTTATTCTTTATGCTTTATGCTCTATTCTTTATCTCTACTCTATACTCTCTTATCTCTAATCTAAAATCATTGCGAAGCACGATTTCGAACACACAAAACAATTTATTCCCACTCAATCGTCGCCGGCGGCTTACTCGATATATCATACACCACTCTATTCACCCCTTTGACCTTATTGATAATCTCATTTGAAATGCGACCTAAGAATTCATAAGGCAAATGGCACCAGTCAGCGGTCATACCGTCTACACTGGAAACGGCACGTAGGGCAACTACTTGCTCGTAGGTACGCTCATCGCCCATAACACCTACTGATTGGATAGGTAAAAGGATCGCACCTGCTTGCCAAACTTGGTCGTACAAACCATCTTCTTTCAATCCATTGATAAAGATCGCATCTACTTTTTGTAAGATATCGACTTTCTCAGGAGTGATATCGCCTAAAATACGGATACCTAAACCTGGTCCTGGGAAAGGATGACGGCCTAAAATGTCTTTTGGCACGCCTAAAGTCTTTCCTACTAAACGCACCTCATCTTTAAACAAAGCATCCAATGGCTCCACGACTTTTAACTTCATGAAGTCAGGTAAACCGCCCACGTTGTGGTGGGATTTAATCGTTGCACTTGGTCCTTTTAAAGATACTGACTCAATTTTATCTGGATAAATCGTTCCTTGGCCTAACCAAGAAACACCTTCAATTAAGTGGGCCTCCTCGTCAAATACCTCGATAAAGGTCTTGCCGATGGCCTTTCGCTTATCTTCTGGATCTGTTAAACCCTTTAGTGCGTCGTAGAAACGTTGTTTGGAGTTAACTCCTTTCACGTTTAGACCTAAGGTGTTGTAAGATTCTAATACTTGTTCGAATTCATCTTTGCGCAATAAACCGTTGTCTACGAAGATGCAGTAGAGGTTTTTGCCGATGGCGCGGTGTAATAAAACGGCCGCGACTGAGCTATCTACACCGCCAGAAAGACCTAGAACGACTTTGTCATTCCCTAATTTGGCCTTAAGTTCTGCAACGGTTCTATCAACGAAGGAATCCGATGTCCACGTCTGAGCGCAGCCACAAATTCCGACAATAAAATTCTTAATTAATAGACTTCCTTCCGTTGAGTGTGTCACTTCTGGGTGGAATTGAATACCAAAAATAGGCTTCGAAACGTGTGCAAAGGCTGCCACGCGTACAGTCTCTGTTGAACCGATCAACTCATATTCTGCAGGCAATTCCATGATAGTATCACCATGAGACATCCAAACTTGGCCTGTGGCAGATAATCCTTCTAAAAGTGGACTCTGCTTCACACTTGTCATGTGAGCACGGCCATATTCACGGTGACCAGACGCCTGAACGGAGCCTCCGCCCTGGTGCGCTAATAATTGAGCACCGTAGCAAATACCTAAAATGGGCAAAGAGCCAAACAAACTTAAATCCACTCGGGGAGAATCTTCGTCGCGTACCGAGCAAGGGCTTCCTGAAAGGATTATACCTTTTACCGATTCATCTATAACTGGGATGTGATTAAAAGGATGTATTTCGCAATAGACTTGTGCTTCTCTGATGCGACGCGCAATTAATTGGGTCACCTGAGAACCGAAATCAAGTATAAGGATCTTTTCCGCCATGTTTGTTTTTGCTTAAAAATAAACGGCAAATGTCGGAATTTTTTACCTAATTCTAACGATAGAGGAGGTAATTTTGGCGCATTTTTCGGTATTGAACTAATCCCGGCTCCCAAGAATCGCGAATTTCCTTCTCTGATTTACCGGCGATTATCGCCAGTCGAAGAGAATCTGTTCCTGCTAACTTATCAAAGAAGGAAGGCGAAGTAAAGAACTTCTCCCCTAATCCAGACTTCTGATAAAAATAGAGGAGGTATTTCAGGCTAAAACCCAAATTACGAGCTGGAAGCTTAGATAGGTTATATCCATAACAGGTTTGGCCATTTAAAGGTGGGTCCATCGCTCCTGGCTTAGGGACGGGTGTAAATGTGTAATCCCCAAGTCCTGCAATATTCGTTCCGGCCACTTGAAACTGTAAATCCGTTCCTCGACCGACGCTGACGTTCGTTCCTTCGAACAAACAAAGCGATGGATACAAAGCGATGGATTGATCATTCGGTAAATTGGGCGATGGTGCAATCGCTACGTGAACCGGGGACGTGTGCGTATAATTAGCGACAGGAATGACATTCAAGGAGGCTTTGGCACTATTCGCTAACCAACCCTCTCCATTAATCATACGCGCTAATTCTCCCAGCGTGCAACCATGTACTACCGGAATGGGATTCAACCCCACGAAAGAGGCTTGCGCTTTTTCCAGTACGGGACCATCCACATAATGACCATTCGGATTAGGGCGATCTAAAACCAATAAGGGTTTATTATTCTCTGCACAGGCCTCTAACACATAGTGCAAAGTAGAAGAAAAGGTATAAAAACGAGCACCTACATCTTGGATATCGAAAATTACGACATCTATCCCTTGTAAGTCCTCTACGGTAGGTTTCTTGTGTTTTCCATACAAAGAGATAAGGGATAAACCGGTCTTCTTATCTACTTCATTATCAATGTGAGCTCCCGCATCTGCCGTTCCTCTGAAACCGTGCTCCGGGGCAAAAATCTTCTTAATCGATACCCCCAGCGACAGTAAAGTATCGGCTAAATGCGTTTTCCCTACCACGGAGGTGTGATTTACAACAAGCGCGACATTTTTTCCTTGTAAGGAAGGAAGGTAAGCTGAGAATTGGGCAGCGCCTGGAATAAGCGCTTTTTGAGAGAATCCTGTAAAAGCCAAAAGGCAGAACATTAAAGCAATACTATTTGATTTACGCCCCATTCGTGTTTTCTTTGCGGTTCAGAATTGAAAATCAAATCTAATGAATTTCCCTCTTTTTGTCGCTAGGCGTATTCGGAAAACTCAGGACACCTCCTTTTCTAA
>JACCDS011025154.1_pt1 | contig 32864 bp, 28 predicted proteins | sample 7446441 | NCBI WGS metagenome assembly JACCDS01 (sample SAMN15323445, study PRJNA562643) | freshwater metagenome | isolation source: river surface water | place: USA:Blue River Watershed | collected 2017-08-17
ACCAGTCAAAAGCACGCAGCTCGTCGATGAAAATGGCGTCAGCACGGCGCAGCAGATCGCAGTATTCCTTCTTCACTTCGCCCAGCACGCGCACACCCAGACCCGGCCCCGGGAACGGATGACGGTACACCATATCATGCGGCAGACCAAGTGCAACGCCCAGCTTGCGCACTTCGTCCTTGAACAGATCGCGCAGCGGCTCCAGCAGCTTCAGGTTCAGCGTCTCCGGCAGACCGCCGACGTTGTGGTGGCTCTTGATCGTGTGTGCGCCCTTCTTGCCCTTGCCGGCACTCTCGATCACGTCCGGATAGATCGTGCCCTGCGCGAGCCATTTCGCGTTCTTCAGTTTGCCCGCCTCGGCCTGGAACACTTCAACGAATTCCTTGCCGATGATCTTGCGCTTGGCTTCCGGATCGCTGACGCCGGCCAGCTTCGACATGAACTGCTCGGTGGCGTCGACGTGAACCACTTTCACGCCGAGGTTCTTGCCGAACATGTCCATCACCATCTGGCCTTCGTTCAGGCGCAGCAGGCCGTGATCGACGAACACGCAAGTCAGCTGGTCGCCGATGGCGCGGTGGATCAGCGCCGCCGCAACGCTGGAATCAACGCCACCAGACAGGCCGAGAATGACTTCGTCGTCACCCACCTGCCGGCGAATCGCCTCCACTGCCTCGGACACATAGTCCGGCATGTTCCAGTCGGCCTTGCAGCCGCAGATCTCATGCACGAAGCGACCCAGAATAGCCGTGCCTTGCACCGTATGCGTCACCTCCGGATGGAACTGCACCGCATACAGGCGACGGTCTTCGTCGGCCATGCCGGCGACCGGGCAGCTGTCCGTGGACGCCATCAGCTTGAAGCCCGGTGGCATGTCGATCACTTTGTCGCCGTGGCTCATCCAGACCTTCAGCATGCCGTGGCCTTCTGATGTGACGAAGTCATTGATGTCCTTCAACAACGCCGTATGGCCGCGCGCTCTGACCTCGGCATAACCGAACTCACGCACCAATCCGTTTTCGACCTTGCCGCCCAGCTGCGCCGCCATGGTCTGCATGCCGTAGCAGATACCGAGCACGGGCACACCGAGTTCGAATGCGGCCTGCGGTGCGCGCGGCGTGTCGCCTTCGGTCACCGAGCTGGGTCCGCCGGAGAGGATGATGCCGGCCGCGCCCGAGTTGCGGATGAATTCATCGCTGACATCATACGGATACACTTCGGAAAACACGCCGGATTCGCGCACGCGGCGTGCAATCAGCTGGGTTACTTGCGAACCGAAGTCGAGAATGAGGATCTTGGAATGCATGAAAGCGTCTTCTGAAAAAAACTCAGGCGGCATCGAGGCCGCCTGAGATTGTCTGGCTGGAGATTAATCGGCGCGGTAGTTCGGCGCTTCTTTCGTGATCTGCACATCGTGCACATGCGATTCGCGCATGCCCGCCGACGTGATCTCGACAAACTGCGCTTTCTTACGCAGCTCATCAATGGTGGCGCAGCCGCAGTAGCCCATTGACGAGCGCACGCCGCCGACCAGTTGATACAGGATCGCCAGCACGCTGCCCTTGTACGGCACACGGCCCTCAATACCTTCGGGCACGAGCTTGTCCGCGTTGTTGGCCGCATCCTGGAAGTAGCGATCGGCCGAGCCGGCCGACATGGCGCCGAGGCTGCCCATGCCACGGTAGGACTTGTAGCTGCGGCCCTGATACAGGATCACTTCGCCCGGTGCCTCTTCGGTACCGGCGAACATGCTGCCCATCATCACGGTCGACGCGCCTGCGGCCAGCGCCTTCGCAACATCGCCCGAGAAGCGGATACCACCGTCGGCAATGCACGGCACGCCAGTGCCTTCGAGCGCCTGCGATACGTTCGAGATCGCGGTGATCTGCGGTACGCCGACACCGGCAACGATACGGGTGGTGCAAATCGAACCGGGGCCGATGCCGACCTTGACGCCATCGGCCCCGGCCTCGACCAATGCAAGGGCCGCTTCAGCGGTGGCGATATTGCCGCCGATGATCTCAACCTGCGGAAAACGGCGCTTGACCCATTTCACGCGATCGAGCACGCCTTGCGAATGGCCGTGCGCGGTGTCGACGACGATCACGTCGACTCCGGCGGCCACCAGCAGCTCGACGCGCTCGTCATTGTCCGGACCGACGCCAACAGCCGCGCCGACGCGCAGCTTGCCCTGCTCGTCCTTGGCCGCATTCGGGTGTTCGGTAGATTTGAAAATGTCTTTTACGGTGATCAGGCCGCGCAGCTCGAACGCGTCGTTCACCACCAGCACTCGCTCGAGGCGGTGCTTGTTCATCAGCCGCTTGGCCTCGGCCGGGTCCGCGCCTTCCTTCACGTACACCAGCTTCTCGCGCGGCGTCATCTTCTGGCGCGCCTCGGCATCGAGCTCTTCTTCGAAGCGCAGGTCGCGGTTGGTAATGATGCCGACCACGGTCTTGCCCTCGACGACCGGGAAGCCGGAGATGCCATGCTGATGCGACAACGCGATCACGTCGCGGATCTTCATCGTCGGCGGAATCGTGATCGGGTCGCGCACGACGCCAGCTTCAAAGCGCTTGACCTTCGCGACCTCGCGCGCCTGTTCTTTGGCAGTCAGGTTCTTGTGCACGATACCGATGCCGCCTTCCTGCGCGATCGCGATCGCGAGACGCGCCTCGGTCACGGTATCCATTGCGGCCGACACCAGCGGGATCGATAGCGAGATGTTACGGGTCAGGCGGGTCTGGAGCGACGTATCTTTGGGGAGGATGGCCGAGTAAGCCGGAACGAGCAGCACGTCATCGAAGGTGAGTGCTTTCTGGATCAGACGCATAGGGATTCCTGTAGGCGCAAAATCGAATTATACAGAAATCACCCTCATCCCGCGCGATCGGCACCGAAAACAGTGCCGACAGCCGTCTTCAGCGCGATTCGGATGCGGCCTTGTGTTTCGCGCGCCGACGCCGCGTTTCTTTCGGGTCGGCCTGCAACGGTCGATAGACCTCGACGCGATCGCCATCGCGCAATACGGTCTCGGCCGGCTTTACCTTGCCGAAGATGCCGGCCTTCTGCGATGCGAGGTCGATGTCGGGGTATTGCTGCAGCAGGCCCGATGACTTGATTGCGTGCTGCAGGGTGGCGCCTGCAGGCAGGGACAGGTCGGTCACAAAGGCGCTGTCGGGCAGCGCATAGCAGACCTGAACCCGGAGCATGACCGCATCAGCCATACACCACCTCGGCACGCCGGCAAAAAGAATCAACAAAGCTGTCGGCGATCTTCGAGAATACCGGGCCGATCAGCTTCTCCAGAAGCTTGCTGGAAAACTCGTAATGCAGGTCGAACTCGACCTTGCATGCATCCTCGCGCAGCGGTGTGAACTGCCAGGTACCATCGAGATGTTTGAACGGTCCCTCGACGAGTTTCATCTGCATGCGTGTCGGCGGCGTATTGCTATTTTCGGTCGTGAAGCTCTGCTTCACCCCGTGATAGTTGATCTGAATGGCCGCGACCAGCTTTTCCGGGGTCCGCTCACGCACATCGACGCCACCACACCATGGCAGGAAGGCCGGATAGTCTTCGACCCGGTCGACCAGCGCAAACATTTGCGGGGCGCTGTAGTGAAGTAGCACGGATTTGTGGACGACTGCCATGGATGCGTTTGATAGAATGCCGGGCTCGGATTCTAACCCGAGCGGCACGCCCGCTCCCCCTCTGCTATTCAATGAGCATCGTCGACAATAAAAAAGCCTTCCACGACTACTTCATCGAAGAGCGCTTCGAAGCGGGGATGGTGCTCGAGGGCTGGGAAGTCAAATCTATCCGTGCCGGTCGCGTGCAGCTGAAGGAAGCGTACGTGATCATCCAGAACGCGGAGATCTTCCTGTTCGGGGCGCACATCAGTGCGCTGCCAACGGCATCGACCCATGTACAGCCAGACCCGGTACGTACCCGCAAGCTGCTGCTGAAGGCGGAAGAGATCAAGCGGCTGATCGGTAAGGTCGAACGCGCCGGCTATACGCTCATTCCGCTGAACCTGCATTATCAGCGCGGACGCATCAAATGCGAAGTGGGCCTTGCCAAGGGCAAGAAACAGCACGACAAGCGCGACACCGAGCGCGAGCGCGATGCACAGCGCGAGATACAGCGCACGCTGAAGCAAAACAAACGCTGAGCGACGCTCAACGTCGCTCCGAAAAGCTCGGCTCCCTCGGCTGAGCGTCTTCGTTTTCGCCTGAACCAAAAAACAAAACCCCCGGGCGATGAAGCGCGGGGGCTGAATCAGTACATCTGACTGTTCTTGTTCGTTATTCCGAATTCCTTAAAGCGAAGTCTAACGGAATATTTCCGTGTGTCAACCACCTTCCGGAAGTTTTTTACTGCTTTCCGGCCAGCGTCATCCAGGTATCGACCACCGAGTCCGGATTCAGCGAGATCGAGCTGATCCCTTCCTGCATCAACCATTCGGCAAAGTCCGGATGATCCGACGGGCCCTGGCCGCAGATGCCGACGTACTTGCCCTTGGCCAGGCAGGTTTTGATTGCCTTGGACAGCAATTCACGCACTGCCGGGTCACGCTCGTCAAAATCGGCTGCCAGCAGCTCCATGCCCGAATCGCGGTCCAGCCCCAGCGTCAGCTGGGTGAGGTCGTTCGATCCGATCGAGAAGCCATCGAAATACTCGAGGAATTGCTCGGCCAGGATGGCGTTGGACGGCACCTCGCACATCATGATCAGTTTCAGACCGTTTTCGCCGCGCTTGAGGCCATATTTACCGAGCAGGCCGACCACCTTCTCCGCCTGGCCGAGGGTACGCACGAACGGCACCATAATCTCGACGTTGGTCAGGCCCATCTCGTCACGTACGCGCTTCATCGCGATGCATTCCATCTCGAAGGCCTCGGCAAAGTCGGCTGCCAGGTAGCGCGCCGCGCCGCGGAAACCGAGCATCGGGTTTTCCTCGTCCGGCTCATAGCGCGAGCCGCCGATCAGCTTCTTGTATTCGTTCGACTTGAAGTCGGACAGACGCACAATGACCGGACGCGGCCAGAATGCGGCGGCAATGGTCGCCACGCCTTCGGCCAGCTTGTCGACGTAGAACGCCTTCGGTGACGCATGACCGCGGGCCACCGACTCGACCGCCTTCTTCAGGTCCTGATCGATGTTTGGATATTCCAGAATGGCCTTCGGGTGTACGCCGATGTTGTTGTTGATGATGAACTCAAGGCGCGCCAGACCGACGCCGTCATTCGGCAGCTGCGCGAAATCGAACGCCAGCTGCGGATTGCCGACGTTCATCATGATCTTCACTGGGATGGCGGGAAGCTCGCCACGGGCGACCTCGGTCACCTCGGTCTCGAGCAAACCGTCGTAGATCTTACCTTCGTCGCCTTCGGCGCAGGACACGGTCACCAGAGTGCCGTCCTTCAGTACGTCGGTCGCATCACCGCAGCCGACGACCGCGGGCACACCCAGTTCGCGCGCAATAATCGCCGCGTGGCAAGTACGGCCGCCACGATTTGTGACGATCGCAGACGCACGCTTCATCACCGGCTCCCAGTTCGGGTCGGTCATGTCGGCCACCAGAACGTCGCCCGGCTGCACGCGCTCCATCTCTTCCGGATCCTTGATCACGCGGACCGGACCGGCGCCGATCTTCTGGCCGATCGCACGGCCTGAGGCCAGCACCGTACCGGTGCCCTTGAGCTTGAAGCGCTGCTGTGCGTCGCCATGCTTCTGCTGCGACTTCACGGTCTCCGGACGGGCCTGCAGGATATACAGCTTGCCATCGCGACCATCCTTGCCCCACTCGATGTCCATCGGACGACCGTAGTGCTTCTCAATGATCACCGCATATTTTGCCAACTCGGCAATTTCGGTATCGGTCAGCGAGTAGCGATTGCGCAGCTCGACCGGTACATCGACGGTGCGCACCGAGCGGCCCGCCTTGGCTTCACCGGTGAATTCCATCTTGATCAGCTTGGAGCCGATGTTCTTGCGGATGATCGGCAGCTTGCCCTGTGCAAGCATCGGCTTGTGCACGTAGTACTCGTCCGGATTGACTGCGCCCTGCACCACGGTCTCGCCGAGGCCATAGCTGGACGTGATAAAGACCACGTCCTGGAAACCGGACTCAGTATCGATGGTGAACATCACGCCGGCCGCGCCAAGGTCGGAGCGAACCATGCGCTGCACGCCGGCCGACAACGCCACTTCACTGTGCGTAAATCCCTTGTGCACACGATATGAAATTGCACGGTCGTTGTACAGCGACGCGAACACATGCTTCATCGCCTCGAGCACGTTGTCGATACCGACCACGTTCAGAAAGGTCTCCTGCTGACCCGCAAACGATGCATCCGGCAGGTCTTCAGCAGTCGCGCTCGAGCGCACCGCAAACGAGACTTCACTCGAAGAATCGTCGACAAGCTTATGATAAAAATCGTTAATTTCCGTCAGAAGGCGTGGCTGGAAAGGCGTGTCGATGATCCATTGGCGGATCTCGGCTCCAGCAGCAGCGAGTGCGCGTACGTCATCGATATCCAGTGTGGCCAGACGATCGGCAATACGGTCAGCCAGCGACTGGCCGCCCGGAACGCTGTACGACAGGAAGTCGCGGAAAGCCTGCGCCGTGGTTGCGAAGCCGCCCGGAACGCGCACGCCTGCATGCGCCAGCTGGCTGATCATCTCGCCGAGCGACGCATTCTTGCCGCCGACAGACTCGACATCCGTCATGCGAAGGTTTTCGAAGGAAACGACGTACGCTGCCCCCGAATCAGGGGCTTGGTGAACCCCCGCGGATTGTGGGTTGGACATGACTACCTCTTTGATGGTGGGAAATCGGCTTGGTGCGCAACGCGGGCGTAAGGAGAGTGCTGTGCGCGCAGGTGCTGACGTGCATGACTCGATCCATGTTGATTGTCCGGGGACAGGCCGCGTGGGAAAATGGCAATAGGCTGCATTTTACCTGTCGCAACCGCTTTTTGACGCACGCATGGCGGTTTTTTTCGTTACCTATTTACTAATTCTCATGCATAGCCATATTCCGGCCGGATCAAAAGGTTTCGATCGCACTGTTTTTTTCGTGTCCGATGGCACGGGCATCACGGCAGAAACCTTCGGACACTCGGTGCTGACGCAATTCGACCTGCGGTTCAGGCAGATAAGACTCCCGTTCATCGATTCGGTCGACAAGGCGCACGATGCCGCACGCCGGATCAACGACAGCTTCGAGATTGAGGGCAAGCGCCCTATCGTCTTCTCGACCCTGGTGAAGGCCGAGCTCTCGGGCATCATCCGCAGTGCGTCCGGAATGCATATGGACCTTATTCAGACGTTCGTCGATCCGCTGGAGCAGGAGCTCGGCACCAAGTCGACGCATACCGTCGGCCGCAGCCACAATATCGCCGATTCGCATGATTACAAAAACCGGATCGAAGCAATCAATTTCTCACTCGCGCATGACGACGGGCAGTCACACAAGAACCTGTCCACGGCCGATGTGATCCTCGTTGGCGTGTCGCGTTCGGGCAAGACGCCGACCAGCCTGTATCTGGCGATGCAGTACGGGATCAAGGCGGCGAACTACCCGCTGATCCCGGAAGACTTCGAGCGTGGCAGCCTGCCCAGCGGTCTGATGCCTTTCCGCAGCAAGATCTTCGGACTGTCGATTGCGCCAGATCGGTTGTCGGAAGTGCGCAATGAGCGCCGGCCGGGCTCGAAATACGCGTCACTGGAAAACTGCCGGTACGAGGTCAACGAGGCTGAACGGATGATGCACCGGGAAGGCATACGCTGGGTATCGACAACGGTGAAGTCGATCGAGGAGATCGCGACAATGATTCTGCACGAGCTGCGGCTGGACAAGCGCGCTTACTGATCGCGGGCCAGCGGGTCCGGCGCCTGCCGACCTGCGCCCGATCAAGCGCCGACCCGGAACGATGTGAGGCGGCTCATGACTCAGCGGATGTGCTCCCATCCCGTCGAGGTGCATGATGGAATTGCTGATCATCGAAGTACTGCTGTGGATAGGCTTTGTCTTTCTGCTCTGGGCGATGCGCGAAAGCCTGATCCGCATTGAACACGACATCGAATTTCGGCAGCCGGACGCCACAGCGCCAGCACGGCCCGGCCCGTGCCAGCCGCAAAGCCTGACCGATCCCATCGGCCAGTACCACGGGCAAATCATCCACGAATATGCCGTCATCGATGGCCGGCAATACCGGTTCGATCACGTCTGCCCCACACCGAAGCGGGGCAGTCTGCCCGACGATGCGCGCTGGATCGCTCCCGGGCTCGTCTATATCGAATGTGCGCTACCGTTCACTGCCCGGTCAGGCGCCTGATCAGCGCGGCGTAGACGGCTGCCGATGCACGGTCCGGCGAGCAATATTCGCGGGGTCCGGCCGAATCGGGCATCGCGATCATCATCGATCTCGCGCGGGTCAATGACGTGGTGCCAGGCTGTCGGGAAGACAAAGCGGCCGGCGTTTCCACTTCGAGCCTTAGCAGCGACAGGAAACCCGTCATGTCGGCCGGTACGGCCGGGCGCAGTGCTTTCAACGCTGCCTGAAATTTGCGGTCCACTTCGGCGCTGGTGTACAAGGTCGGATTGCGGCTCAACCAGGCACCGGCCATCTGCCGGCATTTAACGTCGTCGGAACCCGACTGACGATAGATAAAGGCCAGAACAGCCAGGTTGGCCATGGTGCCGATATGGACAGGCCGGCGACGGCTGTCGCGCAAGAAGGTCCAGAATGTATCCAGCGCCGTTGCACCGACGAGACGCTTCAGGATCATCAGCGGGAAATGCAAATTCCAGTTTTCGACACTGAGGCCGTTGCGCTCCAGGCCTTCCAGATACAGACCACACAGTTCATCGATGCCAATGTCGCGGTCAACGCAGGGCGTCGGCCCGCTGCGCATGATCCGCTGCAGGGTCCGCATATACGATTTCGCGATATCGAAGCGCAGCTTATCCACCTGTGCCGGACGGAGTATCCGGAAAATCGGACTCGCGATCGCCAGCAAGGCCGTACCACGCAGGTAGTCTGCCGAGGCGGTCGTTGGCATGCCCATGTTGTACGCAACACCGGCGGCCCACTGCGCATAGCCATAACCCCTCGCTGCCAATGCCGCATAAAATGCTTTCGTACCACCGGTGGTAAGGGCCTGATTCAACGTCAGAAGATCAGCAGGCAGCAGGGCTTTGGGCATGGAGGCGAGGCATCGGGAGTCGCGGCCTACGCAATCTACACCGGTTCATGCAGCGCTCTCTGTCAGTGGTGAACAAAAGGCGACATAAATCAGAAGCGCTCGCATGCATGCATGCGGCCTCCCGCACTGTGCTTCCTCTCGTCGATAAACGCTTAAGGTATTTTGGCGGTGGCGAGTTGCTGTCTTACCTGTTCAAACAGACAGACGGCGACACTGGCCGCCACATTCAGCGACTCGATCTGCGGGTTCTGCGGAATGATCACGCATCGGTCGGCCATGGCAAGCAAGTCCGCTGACACGCCCTGCCCTTCATGACCGAACAGCCACGCGCACGGCGGGCGCAAGTCGCAGCCATATAGCGGCTCGGCGGCCTGCAAGCTGGTGGCATAGACCGGTATCAATGCCTCGGCGACCAGGGACGGCAAATCGGCATCTTCGACGATATCTAGCACAAAGTGCGCGCCCATACCGGCACGCAGCACCTTGGGAGACCACGCTGCTACCGTGCCGCTGCCGCAATAGACGCGGGCCATACCGGCGGCGGCGGCGGTACGCAAGATCGAGCCGAGGTTGCCAGGATCCTGCAGGCCGTCGAGCAATAGCGAAGGCACATCGACCGGTGTGACCTCAACGACCGGCGTATCAACCACGAACAGCAGCGCGATGCCATGGTCCACCTGACTGAGCGGACCGAACAACGCATCTGGCAGCACGATGCAATCACCACCGCGGCGCTCGCATTCCGCGACTAACCCGGCGACTTCGGTATGAGCGCGCGCTGTATCGCTGACGACGCACAGCACCGGCGCCCCCTTGTGCTGCAGCCAGGCTTCGCACAGATGAACGCCGTCGAGCAGCGTTTGTCCGGCCTTGCGCCGCGCCTGTGCGCTGCCAGCCAGCTGCTTGAGCTGCTTGTACTGCGGATTATCTCGCGAACTGATCGTACGGATGCTCATCTGGCACCTGCTTCGAGGACGGCCCGTACCGGCGCGTACGAGCGACGATGCTCAGGCGTGACACCGTGCAGACGCAGCCGCTCAAGATGCAACGCCGTCGGATACCCCTTGTGCCGGTCAAATGCATAGTCCGGGTATTGCAAGTGCATCGTCTGCAGCACCGCATCGCGCGCGGTCTTGGCAAGAATGGATGCTGCCGAGATCTCGGCGACCTTGTCATCGCCTTTCACAATCGCCTCGCTACGCACCTGGCAGGTCGGACAGCGATTACCGTCAATCAGCGCCAGCGTCGGCTGCACGGACAAACCTTCGATCGCACGGCGCATCGCAAGCATCGTCGCATTCAGAATGTTCAGTTCATCGATTTCAGCGGCCGTACAATGCGCGATCGACCAGGCCAATGCATCTCGCCGGATCAGCTCGGCCAATGCATTGCGGCGCGCCTCGCTCAGCTTTTTCGAATCGCGCAAGCCGGCAATGGGTCGTGTCGGATCGAGTATCACCGCTGCAGCGAAGACCGGTCCGGCAAGCGGACCGCGGCCGGCCTCGTCCACACCGCAGATCAGCTCACCGCCGTAGTCAAACAGTGCGACCTGCACACCGGTATCCGGTTCAGAGGCGGCCATGCCGGGACAGCAGTTCCATGACCGCTTGCGCGCTTTGCGACGCCGTATTGCGCAAAAGCTCATGATGCATGTCCGTGAAGCGCCGGCACAGCTGCCGCCGGTTGGCGTCGTCCGTTAACTGATGCCACAATGCGTCGGCCAGCGCCGCCGGCATTGCGCGGTCCTGCAGTAGTTCGGGCACGAGGAATTCGCGCGCAAGAATGTTCGGCAAGCCGACCCATGGCTGGTAGGCCATCAGCCGCAGCACATGCCAGCTGGCCCGATTCATCTTGTAGCCAATGACCATCGGCTTCTTGAACAAAGCGACTTCGAGCGTCGCCGTACCGCTGGCGACGAGTACCGCATCGGCAGCCGCCATCGCATCATGCGAGCGTCCGGTGACGATCTGCAGCGGCAGCCACTTCAGTTCGGGGCGATCGGTCAGCTGCGTGAAATAAGCGCGCTGCGTCTCACCGGCCATGGGCACGACGAATTGCAGCTTCGGATCGCGCTTGGCCAGTAGCGCCGCCGTCTCGATGAAGCTCAGTGCGTTATGCCGGATCTCCGATAGGCGGCTGCCGGGCAGGATCGCGAGCACGCGGGCATCGTGCGCGAGCCCCAACGCATCGCGCGCCGCCTGCTGGTCCGGCGCTATCGGTATCACTTCGGCCAGCGGATGGCCAACGTAGGTCGCCGGTATGCCGGCCTTAGCATAAATGGCGGCTTCGAACGGGAAAATCACCAGCATGTGCGAGACCGCACGCGCGATCTTGCGGATGCGGCCGCGCCGCCAGGCCCAGATCGATGGGCTGACGAAATGCAGCGTCGGTATACCGGAATCCTTGAGCCGAGCTTCGAGATCGAGATTGAAATCCGGTGCGTCGATACCGACGAAGGCGCCGGGCTGCTCGACAATCAGCCGTTCGCAAAGCTCTTCGCGGATGCCCTTCAGCTCGCGGTAATGTGCCAGCACCTCGAACAGGCCGCGCACTGACAGCTTGTCCATCGGGTAGTCGGACACAAAGCCATACTCAGCCATCGCCTTGCCGCCGATACCATGCATGTGCGCGTCGGGCAGCAGCGGCCGCAGGCCGGCCAGCAAGCGCGCCGCCAGCAGGTCGCCGGACGCTTCGCCGGCGACCATGGCGAGGGTCAGTTCAGCGGACGATGCCACGTGTAATGTTCTCGAGGAATTCGCGCATCGTACGAACGTATTCTGCCACGTCCGGCGCGTTGCGCTCTTCCTCGGCAAGTGCCGCCTTCGCCTCTTCCAGCGTCAGGCTGGATTGGTAGATGATCTTGTACGCCTTGCGTATCGAGCCGATGGCTTCGCGGCTGAAACCGCGGCGCTTCAGGCCTTCGACATTCAGGCCATGCACCGCGGCCGGATTGCCGTTCAGGATGACGAACGGCGGCACGTCCTGTGTCAGGCTGGTGAACATGCCCAGCATCGCATGCGCGCCGATCTTGCAGAACTGGTGCACGCCCGAATGACCACCGAGGATGGCCCAGTCGCCGACCTGCACATGGCCAGCCAGCTGCGCATTGTTCGCAAAGATCGTGTGATTGCCCACCACGCAGTCGTGCGCGAGATGGACATAGGCCATGATCCAGTTGTCATTACCGAGTCGTGTCACGCCTGCGTCCTGCGCCGTTCCGCGATTGAACGTGACGAACTCGCGGACCATATTGCGGTCGCCGATCTCGAGCCGCGTCGGCTCGTTCGCATATTTCTTGTCTTGGGGTGCAGCGCCGATAGACGAAAACTGATAGAAAGTATTGTCGCGACCTATCGTGGTGTGCCCGTCGATCACGACATGCGGTCCGACGCGGGTGCCGGCGCCAATCTTCACGTTCGGACCGACGATGCTGTACGCACCGATCTCGACGCTGCTGTCGAGCTCGGCTGCCGGATCGACGATCGCCGTGGGATGGATTGTTGCCATGGTCAGGTCGCCGCCGGCGTGTCGCTGATACTGCGCATCGTGCACATCAGTTCGGCTTCGACCGCCAGCTGACCATCGACCGACGCCTTCGCACTGAATTTCCAGATGCCGCGCGACTGGCGCAGGATCTCGACGTCCATCTTCAGCTGATCACCCGGCTCGACCGGACGCTTGAAGCGCGCGCCATCAATCCCAACGAAATAGACCACGGCGTTATCGTCCGGCTTCTGCCCCATGGTCAGGAAAGCCAGCAGCGCAGCCGATTGCGCGAGCGCCTCGATCATCAGCACACCGGGCATCACCGGCTTGTGCGGGAAATGGCCGTTGAAAAACTCTTCGTTGATCGTGACGTTCTTGATCGTGGTAATCCGCTGGCCGGCCTCCCAGTCGATGACACGGTCGACCAGCAGCAGCGGGTAGCGATGCGGCAGGTATTGCTTAATCTGGTTGATGTCGAGGCTTTTCATTGTCGTGTTTGCCTAATCTCTGAAAATTTATTCGTCTTTCGCCGTCAGTTGCCTGACCCTCTTCTCGAGCTCGCGCACGCGGTCGCGCATCGCGTCGAGCTGGCGAACCACGGCAGCGGTTTTTTCCCAGTCGGCGTTCTTTGCCAGCGGATAGAAGCCGGTGTACTGACCCGGCTCGCTGATCGATCGCGACACCAGGCTGCCCGACGAGATGTGCACATTGTCGGCAATCGTCAGGTGGCCCAGTACCATCGCAGCGCCACCGAACGTGCAGTGCTTGCCGATCTTTGCGCTACCGGCGACGCCGACACAGCCGGCCATGGCGGTATGCGCGCCTATCACGCAGTTGTGCGCGATCTGAATCTGGTTATCGAGCTTCACGCCGTCTTCGATCACGGTCGGCTCCAGCGCACCGCGATCCACAGTCGTATTGGCGCCGATCTCGACGTCATCACCAATGCGCACGCCACCCGTCTGCGGAATCTTGATCCAGCGGCCCTTGTCATTCGCAAAGCCGAAGCCATCCCCCCCAATAACGGCGCCCGACTGCACGATGCAGCGTGCGCCGATATGGCAATCCGCAAGGAAGCTGACATGTGGGTGAAACAGCGTGTGCGCACCGATGCGCGCATCGCGGCCAATGAAGCAGCCTGCGCCGATGACGCAGTGTTCACCGATCTCTGCGCCATCCTCGACGGTGACCATCGGACCAATCGATGCGGTCGCTGCAATACGGGCTCCCGGATCGACACTGGCGGTCGGATGAATGCCCTGCACGGGCGGGCGGGCCGTCAATGCAGCGAAGTACTGCGCTACACGCGCAAAATACGCATAAGGGTTGTCGCTGATGACGCGCGCACCACTGTAGACGGTCAGCTTGTCATGCTCGCCGCGAGAAATGATCAGCGCACCAGCCTGCGTGGCGGACGCCGCCGCACGCAGCTTAGGGTTTGATAGAAATGTGATGTGGACGGGACCTGCCGATTCCAGCGGTGCGATCCCGGCGACCATGAGCGCGGGATCGCCGATCAGCTCCCCGCCCAGGCTATCGACCAAGTCGCCCAGTCGAGTGCTCATCCGGTGACCCTGTCTTACTTGTTGAGTGCCTTCAGCACTTTCTCGGTGATGTCGATGCGCGGGCTGAAATACACCGCTTCCTGGAACACGATGTCGTACTTTTCAGCCTCGGCCAGCTGCTTGATGACCTTGTTCGCCTTTTCCAGCACGACGGCCAGCTCTTCATTGCGGCGCTGATTTAGATCTTCACGGAATTCACGTTGGCGGCGCTGGAAATCCTTGTCCATCTCGGCAAGCTCGCGCTGACGCTTGTTGCGCTCGGAGTCCGACAGTACCGGGCCGTCCTTATCCAGCTTCTCGGCCGCCTGCTTCAGCTTAGCCGCCAGATCCTGCAACTCTCGGTCGCGCCGGGAAAATTCCTGCTCGAGCTTTGCCGTCGCGGCCTTCGCCGGTGCAGCGTCACGGAAAATGCGTTCGGTGCTGACAAATCCAATCTTCACTTCCTGCGCGACTGCCGCAGCAGACACGCTGGCTGCGATCAGCAGGCCAGCGAGGCAGAAAGTTGTTTTGTTAATTACAGCTTTCAAAATCATTCTCCGTCACGGAAATTTGAGGAAGTATGCAACCGGGGCCTCAGAAGCCCGTGCCCAACTGGAACTGGAAGCGCTGCGTGTAATCCCCCGGCTTGGCATTCATCGGGTAACCGAGCGAGAGCTTCAGCGGGCCGATCGGCGAAATCCACGACAGACCGATACCGGTACTGAACCGCATGTCAGACAAGTGAATCTTTTCATTATCCTGCGGGTTCCAGACCTGGCCGGCGTCGAAGAAGGTGAACCAGCGCAGGCTGCGATCGACACCGGTACCCGGGAAGGGGAATTGCAGTTCTGCATTCAGAATCAGGCGCGCTGAACCGCCGATAGGCAGCCGGTAACCTGTCGAACTTTCAGAACGTTCGCCTGTCACGTTCAGCGAACCTGCAGAGAAACCACGCACCGAACCAATACCACCGGCGTAGTAGTTCTTGAAAATCGGATACGGATCACTGCCCAGGCCGGAGCCATAGTTGACTTCGCCATTCAGCGCGAGCGTCACTGAGTTCGTAATCGGCCAGAAATACTGATCTTGATAGGTCGCACGGTAGTAGCGCGCGGTGCCTGCCGGAGAAATCTCGAAGTTCGCGCGGCGATAGCGCCCCTTGGTCGGTATCAGCGCGCTGTCACGGTTGTCACGCTGCCATGCTGCAGTCAGCGGGATCGCCACGGTAGACGCGCTACCAATGCCAGTCGTGGAGCCAGTGAAATCGCAGTCGCGCTCGTCATCGCTGAGCGGGTCGCCGTTAGTACGTGCGACAAAAAGACGGTAGCGGCACGGGCTGTTCTCAAATGTGTCGACGCGAGTACGCTCCGCGCCGGCGCCGAAGAAGACACGGTCGAATTCCGATACCGGGACACCGAAATTGACGCTGCCACCGATGGTCTGTACGCGGAAATCCACGTTATTCAGGTAGATCGGCGGGCGTGACGTGCGCAGGTACACATCGATCGTGCGGCTGACGCCGTCTTCGGTGAAGTACGGGTTCGTATGGCTGAGCGCGATAGTCCGGAAAACGCGGCTGGTATTGATGTTAATACCCACGTTGTTACCGCTACCGAATGCGTTGGCCTGGTTGACGGACGCCGTCAGCATCACCTTTTCCGCGCTCGAGAAACCGGCACCGACCATGATGGCGCCGGTTGGCTTTTCAGCCACGCGCACATCAAGATCCACCTGATCCGGTACGCCCGGCAATTCGACGGTATCGATATTGTTCTCGGTGAAGAAGCCGAGGCGGCCAAGACGGTCGCGCGACAGACGGATCTTGTCGCCGTCATACCAGGAGCTTTCTAGCTGACGGAATTCGCGACGGATCACCTCGTCACGCGTGCGCTCGTTACCACCAATGTTGATCTGGCGGACGTAAACACGTTTGCCCGGATCGACGAAAATAGTAAAGGCCACTTCGCCCTTGTCGCGCTTGATGTCAGGCACCGCGTTGACGTTCGCAAATGCATAACCGAACACACCCATGCGCTCGGCGATCTTACGCGTACTCTCGTTCATTTTCTCGCCGGAGTAAGCCTCACCCGGCTTCAGAGCTACCAGGTCAGTCAGCTCTTTCTCGCGACCTAGCATCTCGCCTTCGAGCTTGATGCCCGTGACGGTGTATTTCTTGCCTTCGTTGATATTAAGAGTGATGTAGATGTTCTTCTTGTCCGGCGAGATCGACACCTGGGTCGACTCAACCGTCATCTCGAGGAAACCGCGGTTCAGGTAGAACGAGCGCAGCGCCTCAATGTCTCCCGACAGCTTCTGCTTCGAATATTGGTCAGCCTTGGTGTACCAGCTGAACCAGCCCGGCGTGCTGAGCTTGATCTGGTCGCGCAGGTCATCGCTGCTGAATGCCTTGTTGCCGATGATGTTGATACGGCGGATACGCGCAACTTCGCCCTCATCGACCACAAAGCTCACGTTCACACGGTTACGCTCTAGCGGCGTGACCGTGGTCGTGATCTGCACACCATACAGGCCGCGCGACAAATACTGGCGCTTGAGTTCCTGCTCGGCGCGATCGACCAGCGACTTGTCGAGAATCCGCGATTCACCCAGGCCGAGGTCCTTCAGCGACTTGCGCAACTGCTCCTTGTCGAATTCCTTCACACCGGTGAAGTCAACGCTGGCAATCGCCGGCCGCTCCTCAACCGATACAACGAGCACATCACCTTCGACTTCGATGCGCACATCCTTGAAAAAACCCGTCGCGTACAAAGCCTTGATGGCAGCGGCCGCCTTGTCGTCAGTGAAGGTGTCGCCGACGCGAACCGGCAGATAACTGAACACGGTACCGGCTTCGGTACGCTGGATTCCTTCGACGCGAATGTCCTTCACGGTGAACGGATCAAGCGCGACCGCCTGGGAAGCAAACGCGGAAAAGACAGCGGCGGCGATCAGTCGGGGAAGGAACGGCAGCGGTTTACGCTTCTGGTCGGATTTCATCAAGAATTATTCTGGTTGGTCGGGCGCTGCGCCGGCTAGCCGATCAGGCGTGCTATGTCGTTGAACATCGCGACTGCCATCAGGACAAGCAATACCCCCAGCCCTGCACGTTGCATGACCGCGCCGACGCGCTCAGGCACTGGCCGCCCGGAAAAAAGTTCCAGCGCATAATACAACAAATGCCCTCCATCCAGAACGGGAATTGGTAGCAAGTTCATCACGCCCAGGCTGATGCTGATAAATGCCATAAATGACAAAAAGCTGATCCAGCCCACCCGTGCTGTCTGCCCCGCATAATCGGCGATGGTGATCGGTCCGGTGATGTTCTTCAGCGATGCCTGCCCCGTTACCAATTTGGCCAGCATCTTGAACGTCAGCGCGGTGCTATCCCAAGTCCGGCTGACCGCTCGGCCCACCGCTTCGATCGGGCCGGAGGCAATCATTACCGTCGCTTTGGACATGTCGATCTGCGCGCGAATGCGTCCGACCACCTGTTCGCCGACACGCTCTTCACGCGGCGTCACGCTCACCGAGAACGGCTGGCCGTCGCGCACGCCTTCAAGCAGCAAGGGGCGTCCCGCAGACGCCTGCATGCGCTGCACAAATGTGCCTGCATCAGGCATCGGTTCGCCGTCGACTTTCATGATCAGGTCACCAGCACGCAGCCCGGCCAGCGCTGCCGCGCCGCCCGGCATGATCTCGCCCAGCAAGGCCGGCGGCTTCGCCAGTCCCAGTCCGAGCCGCTCGAACACTTCGCTGTCAAGCGCTTCGCCCTTGATCGTGTCGGTGGCCAGCCGGACTTCGGCAATCTCGTTGCTGCCCGACGGCAGCTGCCGCTGTACCGACAGCTGTGCCGGGTCCTGCTGCATCACCGCATGCAGCAATGCCCAGCGGAGTTCATCCCAGGACTGCACCGATTCGCCGTTGATCTCGGTGACCAGGTCACCGTTGCGCAACCCGGAAGCCTCGGCGACGCTGGCCTGCGTCACCGACACGCGCGCCACCGGCTCAGGCAGGCCATGCATGAACAACCCGGCCAGAATCACGATCGCCAGCAGGAAGTTGGCGATCGGGCCGGCGGCCACGATCGCGATACGTTTGCCAACGGATTGCGAGGTGAATTCACGCGCCATGTCCTGCGCCGCAATCGGCTCTTCACCTTCGCTGCGCTTGTCGAGCATCTTCACGTAACCGCCCAGAGGCAGTAGCGACACAGCCCATTCGGTCTGGTCCGGGCCGAAACGGCGCGACCAGACCACCTTGCCCATGCCGACCGAGAAGCGCAGCACCTTCACGCCGCACCAGCGCGCGACCAGGTAATGGCCGAGCTCGTGAACCACCACGAGCACACCGATCACCACGGCGAATGACAATATTGTCTGCAACAATTCCATCGCTTACTCCGAAATCAGCTGCGTACCAGCCCGTTAGCACACTCACGTGCCAGCCTGTCCTGCTCGAGCAGGCTGTCGAGACCATCGACGGCTTGAGGCGGCAGCCGGTCAAGCACCTCAGCGATCAGCTCGGGAATACGCCGGAAACCGATCGCACGACTGAGGAAGGCTTCGACTGCCACTTCATTGGCCGCGTTCAGCACCGTCGCTGCGCTGCCACCCGCCTCCAACGCATCAAACGCCAGCTTCAGGCAAGGAAAGCGCTGATAGTCCGGCATGCGGAAATCAAGCTGCGCGATACGCGCAAGATCGATCGGTTCGACGCCGGACTCGATCCGGTCCGGGAACGCAAGCGCATGCGCAATCGGCGTACGCATATCCGGATTGCCCAGCTGCGCCAGTACCGACCCGTCCGCGTAGGCGACCATCGAGTGAATCACGCTTTGCGGGTGAATCACGACCTCGATCTGCGCAGCCGGTGCGCCGAACAGCCAGTGCGCTTCAATCACCTCGAGCCCCTTGTTCATCATCGTCGCCGAATCGACCGAGATCTTGCGACCCATACTCCAGTTCGGATGCGCGACCGCCTGTTCGGGCGTGACGTCGTCGAGCGTGGATATTTCCCGGTCGAGGAAAGGCCCGCCAGACGCGGTCAGCAGGATCTTACGAATGCCATGCTGCTGCGGCTGGCGACCGTAAGCCAGCGGCAGGCACTGGAAAATCGCATTATGTTCGCTGTCGATCGGCAGCAGCGTCGCACCGCTGCCGGCGATCGCGTCCATGAACAACTGCCCCGAGATCACCAGCGCCTCTTTGTTCGCCAGCAACACCTTTTTGCCCGCGTGCGCGGCAGCGAGCGTCGGCTTCAGGCCAGCAGCGCCGACGATGGCGGCCATCACCGCGGTGCATTCCGGGGCGCTGGCCACGGCACACAGCGCGTCCTCACCATAGCCCACTTCGGTATCGAGCCCCTGTGCCCGGAGCAGGCCCTGGAGCCGGGCCGCCGCCGCCGCATCGGCGACCACCGCGACCCGTGGCCGGAAGCGCGCGCACAGCGCCGCCAGTTCATCAACGCGCGAATGCGCGGTCAGTGCGTAAATACGATACAGCTCGGGATGGCGCGCGACCACGTCCAGCGTGGACGCTCCGATCGAGCCGGTGGCGCCGAGTAGGGTAATGACTTGCATGCGGGGAGTTTAACGGAAGGCCGGCGCCATCTGGGGCGCAATCTGAGGAACGACCTCGGTCACCATCTGCGAAGCGATCAGCAGCGCCAGCGGCATTGACGGGATCAGCGCATCAATGCGGTCGAGCACGCCACCGTGCCCGGGCAACAGCGTGCTGCTGTCCTTCATACCGGCACGGCGCTTCATCATCGACTCGAACAGATCGCCAACCACACTGGCTGCGACCAGCGCGCAGATCATCGCCACACCCATCGGCCAGCCAAAGCTGGTCAGCAGTCGCGCCGGAAAACTGCCGGCCAGCGCTGGCGTCAGCGCAGCGACAGCGGACAAGACCAACACTGCGAGCATGCCGCCGGCAACGCCCTCCCAGGTCTTGCCCGGAGAAATGGCCGGCGCCAGCTTGTGGCGGCCGAATGCGCGTCCAGCAAAGTAGGCGCCGATGTCAGCCACCCAGACGATCGCCATCGCCGACACCAAGAACAGGACCGACTGCTGCCACAAACCGGCGATCGCAATGAAACAACCAAACAGCGCCAGCATGTAAACGGCCGTGAACAATGCACCGCGCGCGCCGCCCGTCGGCGGCAATCCGAACTTCAGTGCTGGCGCAAAGCGCAGCACCCACAGCAACACGCACAGTACGGCCAGCGGTATCCATTCGGCGGGCGCGCGATCCGCCAGCCAAGGCAGCATCACAGCGGCGACCAGCGCCAGCGGCAAGGGGCGGCGTACGCCGAACAACCGCAGTGCCTCCCAGCACGCAGCACCGAAGAATACGGCCAGCGTCAGATGAAAAGCCAGCAGCGAACCGGAGCCGAGTACTACCGCGAGCAGCGCGAGCAAGGCGACTGCAGTGATCACGCGCTGTTTCAGCATCAGGAAGCCTTCCTGACTTCCACCAGCTGCGCACTGGTGCGGCCGAAGCGCCGTTCTCGGCGCTGGTAAGACGCGATCGCCTCATCGAGTGCGGCGGCGTTGAAGTCGGGCCAGAAGACGTCCGTGAAATACAGCTCGGTGTACGCGAGCTGCCACAACAGGAAATTCGAGATGCGCTGCTCACCGCCGGTGCGGATGAACAGGTCTGGCTCGGGCGCATGGGCCATCGACAGATAAGGCGACAGATCGCCCTCGGTGTAGCTCTGCTGGCCGGGATGCTCGGCCAGCATGCGGTTCATCGCCTGCAGCAGGTCCCAGCGACCGCCGTAATTCGCACAGATGGTCAGCGTGAGCCGGCGGTTTGCCGCGGTCTTTTCTTCAGCCTCGCGGATCTGCTCGCGCAGCCGCGCGTCGAAGCGCTCGAGATCTCCTACGATCTTCACGCGGATACCGTTGTCATGCATCTTCGCGACCTCGCGGTCAAGCGCATTAGAGAACAGCCGCATCAGCACCGCGACCTCGTCTGGCGGGCGACGCCAGTTCTCTGAGCTGAAGGCAAACAGCGTGAGGTAGGCGATGCCGCGTTCGGCGCAGGCGCGCACCACGCGGCGAACCGCATCCAGACCCTTGGCATGTCCGGCAACACGCGGCAAATAGCGCGATGTGGCCCAGCGGCCATTGCCGTCCATGATGATCGCTACATGGGCGGGCACCGGGGATGTTTCAGGAATCAGTTGGGTGGAACTCGGTTGGCTCATCATGGACGCCCGGCAGAAGGAAAAAAAACAGGCGGGACGAGATCCCGCCCGACCGCTTACACGGTCAGCACTTCCTTCTCTTTTTCAACGACGAGCCTGTCGATCTCCGCGACAAACTTGTCGGTCAGTTTCTGCACATCGTCCTGTGCACGGCGTTCGTCGTCTTCCGAAATCGCCTTGTCCTTCAGCAGCTTCTTCAAGCCTTCGTTGGCATCGCGACGGATATTACGGATGGCGATTTTGGCGTTCTCGCCTTCGTTCTTGACAAGCTTGACCATCTCCTTACGGCGCTCTTCCGTCAGAGCCGGCGTCGGCACGCGGATCAGGTCACCAACGCTCGACGGATTCAGGCCGAGATCGGACTCACGAATCGCCTTCTCGATCGACTGCAACATCTTCTTTTCCCACGGCTGCACACCGATCGTTCGCGCGTCGATCAGCGTCACGTTCGCGACCTGAGCAATCTGGGTCGGGGTGCCGTAGTAATCGACCATCACATGGTCGAGGATACCGGTGTGCGCGCGCCCGGTGCGAACCTTCGACAGGTCCGACTTCAGGGTGTCGATCGACTTCTGCATCTTCTGCTCGGTGTTCTTCTTGACGTCAGCGACGGTCATGCTGCTCTCCTGTAATTCCTGGATATATTTTTGTTAAGCGCCTCTGACAAAACCCGGATCGCCCGTTGCGCTGCCGGCTTTTTGTGAATGGCATTAAGGGCCTGTCTCGCTAGGTCGGTGGCAAGGCCGCAGTCCCGCAGACAGTACAAGTTCTACGGCAAGGGACTGCCAACTACGCTGCCAGCGACCTAACGAGACAGGCTCTAAACGTGAACCAGCGTACCTTCATCCTGCCCGAGCACGACGTTCTTCAGCGCTCCCGGCTTGACGATCGAGAATACGCGGATCGGCAGCTTCTGGTCGCGGCACAGCGCAAACGCGGTGGCATCCATCACCTGCAGTCGCTTCGAAATCGCCTCGTCGAAGCTGATCGTCGCGTAGCGCGTAGCAGACGGATCCTTTTTCGGGTCGGAGCTGTAAATGCCGTCGACCTTGGTCGCTTTCAGCACGACTTCGGCGCCGATCTCGGCACCGCGCAGCGCAGCGGCCGTATCGGTGGTGAAGAAGGGGTTGCCAGTGCCGGCGGCGAAGATGACGATCTTGCCCTCTTCCAGATACTGCAGCGCCTTCGGCCGCACATACGGCTCGACCACCTGTTCGATGGCGATAGCCGACATCACCCGGGCGGTCATGCCGGACTGGCGCATCGCGTCGGCCAGTGCCAGCGAGTTCATCACCGTGGCCAGCATGCCCATGTAATCAGCGGTGGCCCTGTCCATGCCCTGCGCGCCGGGCGCAACGCCGCGGAAGATATTGCCGCCGCCGATAACGATCGCTACCTCGACACCCAGCTTTGCCACATCCGATACATCCGCCACAATGCGCTCGATCGTGGCGCGGTTGATCCCGTAGGCATCGTCGCCCATCAGGGCCTCGCCGGAAAGTTTCAGAAGGACGCGCTTGTAAGCGGGTATCGTCATGCGTTGTGCTCCCTGATGTGCCTGGCCGGCTGTGTTGCTGTTGATTCCGGTTCGGATAACTAGCCGTTATTGTAACGGTCAGCCGATCCCAAGTCTTCTGCCGGTACGCCATTCGGTCCGACAGCGCCGGACGCAGACATGGCTGACGCTGGCGCAGACTCAAAAAAACGGGCCTTGCGGCCCGTTTTTGAAAAGAAAGCTCGAATTACGCTTTCTTTGCAGCGGCCACCTGCGCCGCCACTTCGGCCGCGAAGTCGTCCTGCTTCTTCTCGATGCCCTCACCGACGACGAACATCGTGAATGCCTTGACGGTCGTGTTAGCGGCTTTCAGCATCTGCTCGACCGTCTGCTTGTCGTTTTTCACGAAAGCCTGGTTGAACAGGGACACTTCTTTCAGGTACTTCTGCACGGAACCTTCAACCATCTTCGCAGCGATATCAGCCGGCTTGCCGGACTCCTGCGCCTTCAGCGTAGCGACCGAACGCTCTTTCTCGATCAGGTCAGCCGGCACCTGCTCGGACGACAGGGCCACCGGCTTCATCGCAGCGATGTGCATCGCCACATCCTTACCGACCTGCTCATCGGCGCCGTCATATTCGACCATCACGCCAATGCGGGTACCGTGCAGGTAGGACACCAGCTTGGCCGGGGTCTGGAAGCGCTGGAAGCGGCGGATCGACATATTTTCGCCGATCTTACCAACCAGTGCTGCGCGGATTTCCTCGACCGTCTTGCCTTCGAGCGGCAGTGCCGACAGCGCGCCCACGTCAGCCGGGTTCTTATCAGCTACCATCTGTGCGATGTCCTTCGAAAACTTCAGGAAGTCATCGTTCTTCGATACGAAATCGGTTTCGCAGTTGATCTCGACCAGCGCGCCGACGCCGCCGGCGATATGCGCTGCAACCACGCCTTCCGCGGTAATACGCGAAGCGGCCTTCGATGCCTTGCTGCCCAGTTTGACGCGCAGGAGTTCTTCGGCCTTGACCATATCGCCATCGGCTTCGGTCAGTGCCTTCTTGCATTCCATCATCGGCGCATCGGTCTTCGCGCGCAGTTCACCCACCATTGCTGCAGTAATTGCCGCCATCGTTATCTCCTAATCATTGCCGCCCGCTGGCGGTCAGAATCAAAATCTGTGAATTTCTCAGGTCAATCGGCGCGCCAGCGCAGCCAAACGCCCGAAAAAAAGGGGCGAACGCACGTTGCCCCTGATTTTCTGCCCCCGATCAGAGGCAGCCGGCACAGGCAAATCAGGCCTGGTCGCGGACCTCAACGAACTCGTCAGCACCGCCCTTGACCGCTTCAACGATGTCGGCAACCGAGTTCGCCCGACCTTCGAGGATCGCATCAGCCACACCGCGTGCGTACAGAGCGATCGCCTTCGACGAATCGTCGTTACCCGGGATCACATAGTTGACGCCGTTCGGCGAGTGGTTGGTGTCGACCACGCCAACGACCGGAATACCGAGCTTAGCTGCTTCGGTGATGGCGCCTTTGTGGTAGCCAACGTCGATCACGAAAATCGCGTCCGGCACGCCGTTCATGTCCTTGATGCCACCGATGGACTTCTGCAGCTTGTCCAGTTCGCGGGAGAACATCAGCGCTTCTTTCTTTGACATCTTCTCGACCGAACCGTCAGCGATCGCGGCTTCCATGTCCTTCAGGCGTTTGATGGAGGTCTTGATGGTCTTGAAGTTGGTCAGCGTGCCGCCCAGCCAGCGCTGGTCAACGTAAGGCACGCCGGCGCGCTGCGCTTCGGCAGCGACGATGTCGCGGGCCTGGCGCTTGGTACCAACCAGCAGAACGGTGCCGCGGTTAGCGGACAGCTGGCGAATGTATTTCATCGCTTCCTGGAACATGACCATGGTCTTTTCCAGGTTAACGATATGAATTTTGTTGCGATGGCCGAAAATGTATTGAGCCATCTTCGGGTTCCAGAAGCGCGTCTGGTGACCGAAATGGACACCGGCTTCCAGCATTTCACGCATGGTAACGGACATGTTTTCTCCAGGGTTGGGTCTTGAGCCCGACCAGTAACCCGGCCGGTTTGTCCGGCGGGCACCCTTTGACGGCGCGGGCTCGCGATTTACAAAAAGACTCGGGTTTACCTCTAAGGTGAACTCTGAGCCGTACTGCAGCCCGCCGGCGCACCGAAAGGACGCCATCTAAGCTAACCCGCAATTCTACCCGAAAATCCGGGGTATATACAAACCCCACCCCTTCCTGAGGTGGCGTGCCCAGGCGCCGGGGCGGCAAGCGCGTGGCTCGACTATAATTTTGACTTTACCTTCACAAGGCCACGGCCTCTGCCCACCCGGGCAGCGCGCAACCCTTTCCATCATGGGCAACATCACCACCAAAACAGCGGATGACATCGCGGGCATGCGTATTGCAGGCCGTCTGGCATCGGAAGTTCTCGACTTCATCACCCCGCATGTGAAAGCCGGCGTGAGCACCGACGAGCTCGACAAGCTGTGCCACGACTACATGGTGAATGTGCAGGGCACCATTCCTGCGCCGCTGAATTACTGCCCGCCGGGCTATACCCCCTATCCGAAATCGATCTGCACATCAGTGAACGACGTCGTCTGCCATGGCGTACCCGGCGACAAGGTGCTGAAAAACGGCGACGTCGTGAACATCGACATTACCGTGATCAAGGACGGTTACCACGGCGACACCAGCCGCATGTTCTATGTCGGCGAACCGTCGATCCTGGCCAAGCGCCTCGGCGACATCACCTATGAATGCATGTGGCTGGGGATCTCAAAAATTCGCCCCGGCGCGCATCTGGGCGATATCGGCCATGTAATTCAGCAGCACGCAGAAAAAGCCGGCTTCTCGGTCGTGCGCGAATTCTGCGGCCACGGCATCGGCAAGGTTTTTCATGAAGAACCGCAGGTGCTGCATTACGGCCGTCCGGGCACGCTGGAACAGCTGGTGCCGGGAATGATCTTCACGGTCGAGCCAATGATCAATGCGGGCCGCCGCGAAATCCGCGAAATGGGTGACGGCTGGACCATCAAGACGCGCGATCGCAGCCTGTCAGCACAATGGGAGCACACGGTACTCGTTACCGAGAGCGGCTACGAGGTGCTGACCGTTTCCTCTGGTTCGCCGCCGCCGCCGGCAATGATAGCCAGCGCAGAGGCAGCGAGCGCGAGCGCCACCGCCGGCTGAAATGGATACGATCGCCCCGCCCCTCCGCGAGCAGCTGAAGGAAGGCCGGCGCGAAATCGTCGCCGACTATGAACGCGATCACCGTCCGCAACGGCTGCTTCACCGCATCTGCCAGAATACCGACGCAGTACTCACGAGCGCGTGGCGCAGCTTCGCCATGCCGGATAGCGCGGCGCTGGTTGCCGTCGGCGGCTATGGCCGCGGCGAGCTGTTCCCCTGTTCTGACGTTGATCTGCTGATCCTGCTGCCGCATGCACCGGATGCAGAACTCGGCGCGAAGCTGGAGCAGCTGGTGCAGCTGCTATGGGACCTGGGACTGGAAATCGGGCACAGCATACGCACCGTCGATGAATGCCTGAGCGAATCGGCAGCCGACATCACGGTGCAGACCAGCCTGCTTGAAGCGCGGCTGATCTGCGGAGAGCGCAAACTCTTCGACGAACTGCGCCGCCAGTTCTCCAGGGCGATGGATCCGCGCGCCTTCTTCCAGGACAAGGTACTGGAGCTCAAGCAGCGGCATGTGAAATACGAAAATACGCCCTACAGCCTGGAGCCCAACTGCAAAGAGAGTCCGGGCGGACTGCGCGATCTGCAGGTGATCCTGTGGGTCGCGAAGGCAGCCGGGCTCGGCGACTCCTGGGGCGAGCTGGCTGCGAGCAACATGATCACCGCCACTGAGGCACGCCAGATCGCCGAGAAAGAGCGCGCTTTCAAGGAAATCCGTATCCGCCTCCACCTGCAGGCGCGCCGCCGCGAGGACCGGCTCGTATTCGATCTGCAGGGGCCGATCGCCGAGACTTTCGGCTTTGAGACGACATCCGAGCGCCGCGCCAGCGAAGTGCTGATGCAGCGCTACTACTGGGCCGCCAAAGCCGTCACGCAACTGAATTCCATCCTGCTGCAGAATATCGAGGCGTACTTATTCCCTCAGGCCGGTGTATCGCGCCCGCTGAATGAGCGCTTCAATGAGCTCAACGGTCTGCTCGACATTGCGCACGACCAGGTCTTTGAGCAGGTACCGTCGGCGATGCTGGAGGTCTTCCTGCTGCAGCAGCGGCATCGCGAACTCAAGGGCATGACCGCACGCACGCAACGCGCGCTCTGGCATGCGCGCTTTGGCATTGATGAGGCGTTCCGTCGCGACCCGGGTAATCGCGCGCTGTTCCTGCAGATACTGCAGTCGCCCAAAGGCGTCACCCGTGCACTGCGCGCGATGAACCAGCTATCCATCCTCGGCCGCTACCTGCCGAACTTCCGTCGCATCATCGGACAGATGCAGCACGACTTGTTCCATGTCTATACGGTCGACCAGCACAGCCTGATGGTGGTACGCAATGTGCGTCGCTTCGCGATTCCGGAACATTCGCATGAATATCCGTTCTGCAGCCAGCTGATCGCCAACTTCCCTAAGCCCTGGCTGATTCACACCGCTGCGCTGTTTCATGACATCGCCAAAGGCCGCGGCGGCGACCACTCGGTTCTCGGCATGGCCGACGCGCGCCGCTTCTGCCGCGACCACGGATTGTCGAAGGAAGATACCGAGTTCATCGTGTTCCTGGTCGAGCATCACCTGCTGATGTCACAGGTCGCGCAGAAGCAAGACCTGTCCGACCCGGACGTGGTGCGCGCATTCGTTGACAAGGTGAAGACCGAGCGCCACCTGACAGCGCTGTATCTGCTGACCGTTGCCGACATTCGCGGCACCAGCCCGAAGGTCTGGAATGCATGGAAAGGCAAACTGCTCGAAGATTTATACCGGATGAGCCTGCGCGTGCTGGGCGGCGAAGCGCCGTCAGCCGATCGCGAGCTGAAGAACCGGCAGCAGGAAGCAATGGCCACGCTGCGGCTGTTCGGCCTGCCGTCGGACGTGCACGAGCCGCTGTGGAAGAACCTTGATGTCGGCTACTTCCTTCGCCATGACGCGTCCGAAATCGCGTGGCAAACCCGCGTGCTGGCCGAGCACGTCGACAGTCCGCGCGCAGTGGTTCGCTGCCGCCTCGGTCCGATCGGCGAAGGCCTGCAGGTGGCGGTCTACCTGCGCGACCGCCCTGACCTGTTCGCGCGGATCTGCAGCTATTTCGATCGCAAGAATTTCAGCATTCTCGACGCGAAAGTACAGACCACGCGTCATGGCTATGCACTCGACACCTTCCTGGTCAGCGAGCCGACCTTCGCGGACAATTACCGTGAGCTGATCACCCTGATCGAGCATGATCTTGCACACTGGCTGGAGAAGGATGACGAGCTGCCGGCGCCGGCGAAGGCGCGGCTGTCACGGATGTCGCGCAGCTTCCCGATGACGCCGACGGTACACCTGCAGCCGGATGAGCGTGGCCAGTATCATCTGCTGCAAATCTCCGCGAGCGACCGCACCGGCCTGCTGTACTCAATCGCCAGCGTGCTGGCGCGCTACAAGGTCAACCTGCATACCGCAAAAATTACGACGCTCGGCGAGCGCGTTGAAGACGTCTTTCTCGTCGATGGTGCGACCCTCGCCAACGCCCGCACGCAAATCGCGCTCGAATCCGAACTGCTCGACGCGCTGCGCACATAACACTGCTATCTGAACCCATGACTGAACCCGTACGCTTGTCCAAACGCATGTCCGAACTCGGCCTGTGCTCGCGCCGTGAGGCGGACGAATGGATTGCGAAAGGCTGGGTGCGCGTCGATGGCCAGGTGATTGCCGAACTCGGCAGCAAGGTACTGCCGCATCAGAAGATCAGCATCGAGCGGCAGGCGCAGGCCGAGCAGGCGCGCCGCGTGACGGTATTGCTGAACAAGCCGATGGGCTTCGTCAGCGGTCAGGCCGAAGACGGCTACAAGCCTGCATCGGTACTGGTGCGACCGGAGAACCGCTGGACGGAAGACAGCATGCCTGTGCAATTCTCGGCAGCGCAGCTGAAAAGCCTGGTGCCGGCCGGCCGACTCGATATCGACTCCGTCGGGCTGCTGGTGCTAACCCAGGATGGCAGGATCGCCAAGCAGCTGATTGGCGAGGACAGCAACATCGAAAAAGAGTATCTGGTACGGGTGAAATACCAGAAGCCGGGCAAGCTGCCCGACGCCGAACTGAAGCGGCTCAATCACGGTCTTTCACTCGATGGCAAGCCGCTGCGTCCTGCGCAGGTCAGCTGGCAAAACGATGACCAGCTGCGCTTCATTCTGCGCGAGGGGAAAAAACGCCAGATCCGGCGCATGTGCGAACTGGTGGGTCTGAGAGTGATCGGCCTCAAGCGTGTGCGCATCGGGAACGTCAAGCTGGGCAACCTGCCGGTTGGGCAATGGCGATATCTGCGCGACGACGAACGCTTTTGAATAGTTCGTCCTGAATGATCCAATTTTCAAGCAGTATACGCGCCGATCTCAGCAGTACGTCGCCCTACTGCAAGCGCAAAATTAAAAGGTTCATCGCGGAATTCCGGGGAAGGTAGCGCGGATCTTGAGGAAGAAGTATTCCTCATCGCGGTAGCCGTAAGCACGGCGCTTGATGACCTTGATCGTATTGTTGATCCCCTCGACGATGCTGGTGTTGAGCGGGTGCGGACAGCGCGCCAGGATGCCATGCCAATAGCCTTGTAGCCGCCGGGCGAAGGTCTGTAAGGCAGCAATGCCGCTTTGCTGGGCCTGCGCACCGACAGAGTCTGGCTGTGGCTGTCAGGCCACTCGACCCGATCCACGCGATAACACTTCCAGCCACCCACCGCTTCCAAGGTCTTCCGGTCCAGCATCTCCGCTCCTCTCGAATCGACAGAAGCAAATTATGCAACTCGGCTCAGAACCTCCACGGTTTTCTACGATGAACCAATTAAAAACCCTTTACCATCGCTGACAAAGGGTTATGGGGTAAGCACTATTTTAATTTTGTTTTACCTGTTATTGCGTTGGCGGCGATTCCCACCAATGAGTGAACCGCGGTTCGCCGGTACAATTAGGATCGGGATTGCAAAGGCTCCGCAAATATGCGCCGAGATTATTAATATCAGCTGCTGTGACACGCCCTTTGTAGGATGGCATACCTGAAGCCCTACCGGAGAGAACTGCTCCGGAGACACTGCCTGCTTTGTCCCGGATACTGGGTGCCATGCCGCCCTCGTCATGCGCCCCGTGGCACCCGGCGCAATTGAGCCGCAGCCAAAGCTTGCGGCCCTCCGCCGCCGGGCCAGTCCTGGGGCCGAGGTCAGCCAGCTGATCACCTCCTGGGCCAACCGCTGCTACGCTCACACGCGACGAATCACTTAACCACAAGCTAGTGACGATGAGCGCGGCGGTAAAAAGCATATATGTACTCTTTCCAGTCATTTCCATATTCCTTCTAATCCGATATTTTTTATCGGTTCAACCAATCAGGGGCTATTTGGCAAAGTCGGCAACTTGAACACATGCACGCGTCCGGTAAGCCTGGGATCTGTAGCAGTATCGTTGGATGCTACAGGACACGAGCCGCCTGCAAACGCGCCTGGGAGCCAACCGATTCCGGTGTAAATCGCAACTCGCTGAAAACCATCGGAGCCCATGTAGGTGATCGGATTTCCGACAGTTCCACATTCAAGCGGAACCTCCAGGAGGACATCACCAGTAGTGGCATCGACCGCTTTGAAACTCTTATCCAAGGTCCCATAGAAAACAACGTTACCTGCAGTTGCCAATACTCCGCCCCAAAGTGGAGCCGCCTCGCCTATAGACCACGCCTTGGTACCGGTCGATGGATTCCAGGCGATAAACTCACCCATTGACCGCCAGCTGTATGGCCCGGAGGCCGTAGTGGGCGCGAGTGGAGCTGTTGACGTGTCAAAGTCTGGCGAGAACACCAGGTCAGCGCCAATGTACGGAGTGCTTGGTATGTATGCTGCCTTCAGCGGCTCCAAGGCTGTACAAAAGTTAATTGCCGGTATGTAGAACAAGCCAGTCTGGGGAGAATATGCGGCCGGGGAAAATTCCTTTCCACCGAGAGGGGAGGGGCAGATATTGCGGGTGATATTGTTTTCGCGAGGATTCATCCCTGCGTTCACGTTGGGCGCGCCAGTCGTCAGGTCTATGCCACTAGCCCATGTGGTGTGGACAAACGGCGGAGCACTTAAAACTTTCCCTGTTGCGGCATCGAGCATGTAAGCAAAACCATTTTTATTGAAATGCACTAGTACCTTACCTCGACTACTGGTCACGCCATTCGGGTCCGGAATCACAGTCACTTCGTTCATCGCGTCATAATCCCAGCCATCATGAGGCGTTAGCTGGTAAACCCATTTAACGTCGCCGGTATCTGGCCGACGAGCAAAGATGGAAGCGCTCCATTTATTGTCCCCAAGCCGCTGGTCTGGATTCCAGACACCCGGGTTAGCGGTACCGTAATAGATCAGATCAAGCTGCGGGTCGTATGTAAACCAGCCCCAAACGGTAGAGCCGCCTTGCATCCAAATATTCGTGGTTGACGTCGTGCCTACGGGTGGATTTGCGGGTGGAGTCCAACTGGTCGCACCCAGGTTGGTGCCTCTATCTTTAGCGTAGTAATTACTTGTAGTGCCGGCTTTGATTTTTACGTCGGTATCCGGTCCTGTGTTAAAGGCTTTCCAGACAAGTTTTCCAGTACTTAGGCTGAGCGCAGCTACCCAACCGCGTATCCCAAGCTCAGCTCCGGCGTTACCAACGATGACATATTTATCTTTAACTATGATCGGTGCCCCGGTCAGAGTTTCACCCTTCGAAACTGCACCAACAGTTGCTTTCCAAATCTGTCTTCCCGTGATCGCATCGACCGCCACAACCGAACCATCCAGAAGCGTGTATACGACTCTCCCACCTGAATACACAGCGCCTCGATTCACCACGTCGCAACAAGCCACTCCTTGTGAATAGGCACTTATGCTCGGCCTATAAGTCCAGATAACCGCACCCGTAGTGGCGTTTATAGCGATCAGTCGATTCGGGTAGGGAGTGACTACGAACATTCGCGGTGAACCATTAATATTCACCACCAGTGGCTGTCCCTGATGCCCGTTTGGCACACCAGTCGCCACGGAGAATTGCTTCGTTAAGGTACTGACGTTGTCATTGTTAATCTGATTCAGGCTGCTGTAACGTGTACCTTCTACCGTACCCATGGCGGTGGTCCATTCGTTACCCGACGCTGCCGCACCCCTTGCATCACCGACACCAACAATAGCCCATGGAATGATCAGGATAAACTGCAGAGCGCCCAAAATTGACCGGATTTTTTTCCTAGGTAACGTGATCACTCTTGCTCTCCTCGCAAAATGATTATTTTTAGAATGATTTTATCATAAAAAATTATCTGAAAACTTCTGATTTTCTACCCACCGCACGGCGTGATGCGCAGCACGCGGTAGTGATGTCGCTGCCCGAGTTTTTGGTGTCGTTGTTGGGATCGGCGCCCGGACTTATGGTTTTGAAGCGATTCCGACCCAGATCTATCTGAATACCTTAGTGTCTGTTTGAAAATCTACTGCGCGACCTGATTTCGCCCCTGCGATGCTCGACGTACCTCACGTACGGCTGCGCTTCTCGGGACGAACTCAGGTCGCTCGCGACAATTTTCAAACAGACACTTAGAACCTTATATGGATGCCTCCCGGAGTTCAAACGATTTTTACATGCTGGCGGCGAGGTAAGGCTGCAGTCTTATATCCGGCCTGTTAATGCAGGCCGATTAGCCTGCTGGCCCTGATGGAATTCGC
>JACCDS010470385.1_pt1 | contig 32846 bp, 34 predicted proteins | sample 7446441 | NCBI WGS metagenome assembly JACCDS01 (sample SAMN15323445, study PRJNA562643) | freshwater metagenome | isolation source: river surface water | place: USA:Blue River Watershed | collected 2017-08-17
GCGGAGAGAGAGGTCGGCTCACCTACCGACTTAACTCCATATAAATCAAGAGTTTAGAAACTATTTTTGCCTCCAGAAACCCCCTTAGAAACCAAGCAGCCAAAAGGGGGGCTTGATTGTCTAGATTGAGTTTCTTTAGGTTTCACAAAGATAATGAACCTAAGAGATAAAAAAGTTTTTAAATTGAAATGATTTGGGAAAATAAACTACCCTTCAAAAAGATCTTGAATTTCTTCAAGTTCACCTTTGAAAAATTGTGTTGGAATAGTCAAAGGACTAGTAACATTACCTAAATTAGAAGTTAGAGTTGAAATAAATGCTCTGATGTACGGAAACATAATAGCAGGAGCATTGTTGTTAACGAAGTTTTTTTTCAAATTAACATCAACATCAGCTTTTAATTCGAAAGTCCCAACAGCAATAATAGATAATTCAAAAAAATTCTCACAACTCAAATTTACTTCTTGGATTATTTTAAAGAAATCTGGTTGTTCTTTCGGATAAAATACTTTAGGTACAATGTTTAAATTGATAGTGTTTTCTGGGCTCTGTACAAAGGGATTGTCAGATTTTAAATTTATTACTGGAAAATCAACCCCATGAAATTTTAACTGTATTTGATCGGATACTTCCACTACGCTGCAATTAGATTATCTTGTGAACAAAGAACATCATTAAACTTGGTTTCAAAAGTTACTGGTTGATACCAAATCACATTAATTTCGATTTCAGTAATAGGCAATATTGTGCCTTCACCTAATGACATCAAAAAGGCATTTGAACGTTTTTGTTCTAACCATTGGTTCAAACTATCGCTAGTTTCATTGGCTAAAGCTAAGTCCAACTTTTCTTCAAGTTTCTTCAAATCTAACATAAAAACGTCGATTATTTAAACACATCGCTCCTTTTTTAACAGTGCAAAGGTAAGTATTATTTTTGAATTATATACTGCTAATTGAATTCGCTTGCGATAAGGAAAATAAAGCATTTTCCCATTTCGCAACTTAATTGGTTGCACGATTAAATTCTCAGGAGATACGGGTAAATCTTGAAAATTAATTCCATCCACTTCATCCCACGCGCCTCTTTCTTTAAGGTAATCGTTTAGTTCTTTTAAGGTAGGCTTCTTTCTTGTTTTGGCCATTATTTTCTTCGCAACCTTTACGATTTGTGCATACCAAAACATATAATGATCTTCATTAAATACCGTATCTAAAATATTCTCAGTATTAACTTCAGTTTTATAAATTTCGTAGAAGCCAGTATTTCGTTTTGATTTATTACCCCATGCTTCGGCATCTTCTAAATCTAACCAAAAATAGAAAGCGTCACCGAGCCATGCATCATGTCTGATACATTTAATTGGGGAAGTAAGCACTTCTTTCCTTGCTTCTTGAGTATGATAATACTGCTTCTTTGTCACTTAATTTGATTCTATAGATTAAAGATTATCCATTTTGTAAATGAATTTGTTGTAAATATAATTATATTATAATCACAAATCAAAATCCGCCCCTGCAAATAGGCAGTTTTCTAAAATCATATCTAGGTTGGCAAATGGCAAGGTATATATATATACCCTTGCCAATTGCCAAGTGGGTGATTTTACCTTTTGTTGCACCTTTAAATTATTCTCTAATGCAATTGATTTACCCAGTTTGCTTAGCTATATTTATTATCATTTAAACAAAATGATTAACTATGAAAGAGCTACTTAACAATGCCTTAGAGCAACTAAAACATGCCAATGTAACTATTGGAAAACAGACATACAGAAAGCAAGTTTCATTATTTGATGTCGAAGATTTGCCTGATATTGAATTTAACGGATGTAAATCCTTATCCATTTATCAGGAAAAAATCTATGGATCCTACAACCAATGTAAATGGAAAGCAGATGAGCTTTTGAACAACTCTTTAAACAATCCTGATACTATAAAAAGAGAATTTGATCTACATTGTTTTGAAGTCCAAGAATTTCGGCAACGATATTTCCCTAAGGATTATGCGGAAGTCATGTTTCAACGAATTCATCTACATCGTTCCACTTCCAGGGAGGTTTTACACCACGATGCGATAAAAAAAAATTCTTGACTTTTTTTCCCTTCAATACCACCTTCTTGAACAATTGGAAAAACTCTATTCTCACAGAATTACGCACCTTGAAAAATACAGTCATAAACTAAGGGCATTGGATGACTATACAGACCAAACTTTGCCGACTAAGCAAGAGCTATCAACGTACCATAGTGGTCAGCTCTCGCTTTTCCCAAAAGACAGTGGAATGACATTAATTCAATGGTCTCGTGAAAAAGTAGACTTTTTGGAACTTTTTACGTCGGTTTACGATAGTAAGGCAATCAAAAGTATCGGAGGTAAGAAATTTAATAAAAAAGAATTCTTCGGACTTCTGACATGGTTTTTTAATATTCAAATACCTAACCTAGAAAATTCATTACAATCCATGAGAAATCGCAAAATCTCCCAAGCACCCTATTTAACAGAGTTGCAGGAACTTTTTGTCAATTACATAAACAGATGATAGAAAAAATCTTCGTATACTACACAGTATAGTATACAATTGAAGCTTGTAACTCTTACTAGCATTGCAGCCGAATAAATTTTTAGGCAGCTTATGTGGGAAAACAAAACCAATATAAAAGAATCCTCTAGAATTAAAACTCTAGAAGAAAGACTTGCAAAAGTTGAGCGAATCCTGAGCCAACTTTCTGTAGAAGTAAAAGAACCAAAGAAGGAACTTAAATACCTGGATGTGGCCAGTGCAGCAAAAATGCTGGGACTATGTAGGGCACAACTGTACATTCTCATGAGGGACGGCAAACTGCCATATACTCATGTGGGTCGACAGCGGCGACTGATTTTATCGGACATCGATAACTACGTAAAAAAAGGCTATCAGCCTGCTCGAAAATCCATCATTTAACCTTCTTAAAACTCTTATATGTCTCTCAATAAAGATTCAATTCTACATGCAACCAATAACGGGTTAAGTATTTTTAAACACTTCCTAGGAAGTAAATTTTCAAAGGTTGGCAAATCCTTTAAAAGCCCATTCTATCAAGATTCCAAAGCATCCTGCTATCTGTATTTTGACAAAAAATCTTCTATCTATAAGTTCAAAGACTTCGGGGACGCCGAATACAGTGGCGATTGCTTTTTCTTTGTTAGTAAAATTTTTGGACTGACTTGTGATGACAGGCAGGATTTCATTAGAATTCTTGAAATCATCGATAACGAACTAGGACTTTGCCTGGAGGATAACGATCAAAAGGTTAACAGAATCGTTCGAGATAGCAAAGGAGAAGTTCAACGAGCTTCATCCCTACCTTCCATTCACGATGGATTTGAAACCGCCAAAACAAAACTCCCTATACAAACCAGGGAATTCAATGAAACTGAAATTCAGTTTTGGGCACAATACGGAATTACCAAAGAAATTTTAGACCGATTCAATGTCTCAGCCATTGAACGCTTTATCGGTATTGGTAAAGACGGCAAAGATTATGCAATGGGCAGCACCGTTGACCAACCCATGTATGGCTATAATGGACGTCGATTCACAAAGCTTTACCGCCCATTTTCAAACTTGCGTTTTTTATACACTGGTGAAATGACAGAAAGCTATGTCTTTGGATTTGACCAATTGCCCATTCGAGGCGATGTGCTATTCATTACTGGCGGAGAGAAAGACGTGTTGAGTTTAGTATCTCATGGCTTTCATGCCATTTGTTTTAACAGTGAAACCGCTCATATCCCCAAGAATCTAATCAGAGGACTTGGATATCGTTTCAAACACATCACCCTACTCTACGATGTTGATGAAACGGGCAAAGCCTCAATGGAGAAGCTCACCAAAGATTTGAAGGAATATCAGCTTAAAAGTTTACTGCTACCACTTTCAGGTGAGAAAACTGAAAAAGACATATCCGATTTTTTTCGCCTAAAGCACTCGGCAGACGATTTAATGATGCTGTTTCGGGAAATGCTCGATCAACTGTACGAAGACACCATTGCGGTAATGAAAAGCTGTGAAATTGATTTCGAGAATCCCCCAAAAGCACCCGAACCGCTGATTACCATTAACGATGTAACCATTGGGACACCTGGAAACATTGTCTGCGTTGCAGGTTCAGAAGGCAGCGGAAAGACGAATTATTTAGGCGGTATAATATCAGGGGCCATTAAACCAGGTGAGATAGAAATTGATACCCTAGGAACCACAATCAAAGAAAACATCCATAACCAGGCTGTTTTGCTTTACGATACAGAGCAGTCTGAATTCCAACTCTACAAAAATCTGACCTACATAGTTCGAAGATCATCACAAGAGAAGCCCCCTTCTTGGTTCAAGGCATTTTGTTTGGTTGGTATTTCAAGAAGTGAACGTATGAATCTTATTCTGGAATCCATGGATCGTTTTTTTTACGAGCATGGGGGAATTCACCTGGTGGTCATTGACGGTATTGCCGATTTACTAGGAGCAGTGAACGATGAAGAAAGTTCTGTGAAGCTGGTTGAGGAACTTTTTAGAATGGCTGCCATTTACAATACAGTCATTATTTGTGTATTGCACCTAGCGCCATCGGGAATGAAACTTCGCGGTCACCTTGGTTCAGAAGTCCAGCGAAAGGCCGCAGGGATACTTCTAATTGAAAAGGACGATAACAACAATTGCAGCGTGGTAAAAGCATTAAAAGTGAGAGATGGTTCGCCCCTAGATGTGCCGATGATGCAATTTGGATGGAGTAAAACAGAAGGCCGACATGTTTACCTAGGTGAAAAGAGCAAAGAGGATTCTGTAATCAGAAAAACCAGCGAGCTCAGAGATGTAGCAACAGAAATTTTCAAGACCCGCGTTTACATTAGTAACCAAAACCTAATCAAAGCCATCATGGAAAGCATGGATGTAAAAGAAAGAACAGCCCGATCCTATATAAAATTCATGAGAGAGAGCGAAATCATTGAGAAAAACCCCTCAAATGCGTTGGAATACTGCCTAGTTTCCTCCCTTTCCTAAAGATATTCGCAGTATTTACTACGAAAGTACCAGATTTAGCCCCCCTTTTCTGGTAAAAGTCCTACGGATTACCGTGGGACTTATTTATTTCAGAACTTTTCGCTCAGAAAAATTATTAATTAACAAAGAAACTCAGAAAAACATCCTAATTATTTGATGAATAATAAATGATTACATCAAAGAACAAAAATTTAACCCGCTCTGGGCAGAGGTATTTATTTTATTGTCAACGTTTCCGAAAACAGAGAAGCAATTTTAGATTTTTTCTTTTTTCCCTAAATAACATTAGCAATCATTTGAAAATTTAAAATATTTTATATATTTTCGGAGAAAATCACATCAAGTGGTTTTGTCAAAAAACAAATTAATTATATGAAGTCAAAATTAATATTTTCAATTTTCATTTCGGTTTTTTCAATTATTCCAAATTGCCATTCACAGGATCCATGGGATATTGACAACTTACAAACTTATGTCAACAAGTCCCCTTCTAATACTCTTGGCCAGTTTTCAACAATTGAAATTCGATTTGCTATTCGGGGATGGGATAATTTAACGGGCACCTACTGTTCTGAATACCCTTATCAGAATTATTACCAATCATTTTTTGATACTACAATAATTGATTGTTACGGAGAACTCATTACCCCAAGTCAAAAAGCAATAAAAATTTATGGATTTCTCGATAAGGATCCGAACAAATCTACAATTGAGTGCAATTCAAATCTTACTGGAGATAACAACCCGTTTAATGAACAAGAAGAACCTATTGGCTATGGAGAAAACAGTGCGATGTGGAAATTTCGCATAACGCCAAATGAAGTTGGAATTTATTATTTTAATATTATCGTTAAACACCGAGGATACGTTAAAACTAAGAATGGGAGTTTTATTGTTTCGCCCTCAAATTCACCTGGATTTGTGCAAATTAATGAAACCAATAATAAATATTTTAATCGACAGAATGAAATCGGCGTATTTTATCCAATTGGTATAAACAATGCATGGTCAAGCGGATACAAGGATGGACCGCCAAATAGAACAATTGGCGGATTTTGTTATTGGAAGCAACTATTTGATGACTTATCAAATAACGGAGGCAATTTCGTCCGAATTTGGTTAAACATGGAAAATACAGCAGTCGGTTTTCAACCAGCAGATTTAACCTTATATGATTACAACAATTGGTCTAATGGTATTGACCACTGTAATTATTGGGATTTTCGTTTTGAATATAGTTTAGAAAATGCATATAGATTAGATCAAATTATTGAATACGCTAAATCAAAAAACGTTTACATTCAACTTTCAATACTTCAACCCAAACTGGAGCTAGAATGGTGGCCTGAAAATTTCAACACACAGCAAGATTTATTATCTGTTTGGGTCGACAACAATGGCGTTGCACCCAGCAATTTCTACAACATTGAAGCTTGCCATACCTCTCCAACAAAATTTGTTAAACATTATGGTACCGGTGAAATAAACAATCCTTTTGAATTTTATAATTCAAAAGGATTGAATCGACAAAAATATCTCATAAGATATATTTTAGCACGATACAGTTATGCAACTAATGTTATTTCATGGGAATTGGGAAATGAACTCGACTATAGCATTAAACCATTTCCTTCAAATTCATCAAATTACAAGTTTGCATTTAAAAACTTCCCAAATCCCGATTTCAAAAACACAGTTAAAACAAAAGATTTGTCCGAATCTGACAGAAATGCCTCTGAAACCAAACATTTAGAAAGAGTCAATGTTTGGGCGAAGCAAATGGTCAAACTTATCAAATATTATGACTTTCACGATCATTTGGTAATCTCTGGACAAAGGCTCGATTGTAGTGGCACCCCTTTATTTTATGATAATAAAGGTACTTTACCTAATGGAACTAAACACATTTCCGCATATGGGTCAGATGCATTAATGAACTCAGACTTTAATACAGCCCATGTTTATATAAAGTGTCCGGGATTAGATAATAATCCAAGTAGTATTGATTTTGGAACTTCTGACATGCCGGATGCTTTATATAATTATCTAACGTTCGACTTTTTAAAATTAGATAATTCCAAGTACAAGCCATCATGGATACAAGAATTCGATTGGGGATATGAATTGGATTGTATCTCATTACCCGAAGCTATTTACCTTGATCCACATGGTTTTTACAATCATAATGTTTATTGGCAAAGTATGGTATCGGGCTATGCAGGCTTGCCTCTGATTTGGGGCCATGACATTTTTAAACGTAGAAAATTATTTTACCAATTAAAGGCCATTTCAAATTTTTTAAACACTAACTTAAAAGATGCAAAAAGTGATTTTGAAACGAAAACTAAAACAAATAATGATGTGAGGTTATTTTATTCAGTTGAAAAGTCTACAAATAGAATCAAAGGATGGATGCAAAATAATAATTTTATTTTTAACCGATTGATCACATTTAATGAAAAATACCTCCAGAGTTTAGATGAAACGGACAAACCAAAAATAAATAAAACTTTAGAAGCTTTAATTGACGTGAATACAATTGGAGATTACAAAGTCGAATGGTTTTCAACTGTTGACGGTAAAATAGTTGAGTCAACGACTGTACGAAGTAATTTCAATATTCAAACGAATGCAATTCAACTTAAATTAGTAATGCCATTGTCTTTAACTGAGAACATCTATTCCGATGCGGCTTTCATTTTAAGTCCAATTTGCCAAACAATACCATCAATTGATTTGGAATATGGAAATAATTTAGAAAATTCTATAGCTGCCTCTAATTTAGTTCAATATTCTACAAATACTTCGGCAGTCATATTAAATTACGGAGAAGACATTATATTAAAATTAGGTAAAGTACATAACAAAGAGGAGGCAAATTTTTTATTTACTGAATACTCAGATGGAGTTGCTACTGGTAACACTTACCAACTAAACAATTTACAAATTGGATCAACAAATGAAATTTCGTTGTTAGAAATCTTTGTAAATAGTTTTAAATCAAATGGAAATCCCAACACTCACAAATATTTCCTTACTCATTCTACAAAAACAATCTCGTATAAAATATCTATCAACTTTACAAATCAGACAACAAATTGTTCTTCGCAGGCATCAACATTTTTTTACTTCAAAACCTATAATTGCCATACAATTGCCAAATTTAAAATTAACAACTCGGATCAATACAATTCAATTGCAAACGCTCTAAAATTAAACTATGGTGAAGATTTTATCATCGATGCAACTGAAACTACCGGTGAAACACAATTTAGAATTTCCATCGTTGAAATTGACGAAAATGGAAATTACCTGACAACTTCCGAGCCCTATATTGATATTTTTCATCGTGTTGAGGAGAAAATAAATTTTAATGATTTATACACGAAAATGAATAATAAATACCCTGGTAATTATTTAAACCCTTCGAAAAGTTCCAACTCGAGATATTATAAAATCAAATTTGTCGCAATGAATGCATATACAAATCAGGGGTGTGATCTGTGGGAAGAAAAAAATCTATTTATAAAAATTCAAAATTGTTCAACAGTAAATGTAGTTAAAGTCAATGGCTATTATCATGGATCGTTTACTTTAACAAATCCACTAACATTGAATTACGGTGAAGACTTCAATATTGACTGTAGATCAACATCAGGAGAAACACAGTATAGGTTTAGTGTAATAGAAGTGGACAACATTGGAAATTACTTATGGTCAAACGAACCATATATTTCATTCACAGGAAATTGTAACACCGATTATTCTTTTAATAATTTATATCTTGGAATGACAAACAAACCTTATGGCAGATATTTATCACCTGCAACAAATGGATATCGCTATTACAAAATAAAATATGTCTCAATGAATGCTTATACAGATAGTGGATGCACAACATGGAATGAAGATAATTTTTTTGTTCGAATCAACTCTTGTCATACTACTCCTGAATTATTAGTAAATAAAAATAAAAACTCAACATTCAATAATCCAATAACTGTAGAATTTGGCGACAAGATCATTATTGATCCATTAGGATCAATTGGTGAAACTCAATACCGTATTTGCATTGCTCCACTAGACAACAATGGAAATGTAACGACAAGTTTGGAGTGGCCAAATGAAGCATATTATCATGTCAATGCTAATTGCAATCAAACGTTTGACCTTGCCAACTTAATACCAATGATGATCAATGCGCCTACAATTAACAATAAACCTTTCAACTACTTTAGTAAAACTCATATTTATTTCAAAATTAAATTAGTTGTAATGAACGCATATAATGACGAGGGCTGTGATATTTGGACGGAATCAAATGAATATATTAAATTTATCATTAATTCTCCATCTGCACAATTTGATATTAACGATAATCAATCTAAGTGTATAGAAATTACAAAAGAATGTGATCCGATAATATTAAAAAATATCAAAATAGGTGGTGGAAATGAATATAAATTTCAATTTGAAAAACTATCTGAATGCGATAACACCTGTTCGAATTGTAAGATCAAATCTGATCTGCAAAATAACGCATACAACTCTTTGAATACAACCAAATTAGATTGTAGAGATTTTGAGATTGATGGCTTTACGGTTCGAAAATTTGCGAATAATACTTCCAACATAGATATCAGAGAACTTTACTTTAAAAAATTTGGAACAAGACGCATTTCTGAAGGTTACTACCTCATCCGATTGAAGGTATATTCCGGGAATGAAGAAAACAACAACAATTACCTTGGCAATGATGTCATTTTGAAAATTATAAACGAGGTTTGTCTCGAACCTAGAAAATTAGAATCAGAATCAGATTCAAATAAAAATGACCCACAACTAGAATTGACTGACCAGGAGAGAATTGGTGCCAAAGACTCTGTTTTTGTTCAAAAGGAAAAGGACTTCAGTGTTTACCCTAACCCAGCATCAATAGAGTTGATTATTAAAGCCTCTAACAATATTGACTCTGACAATATCAATGTTGAATTCATGAATGAAACTGGCAACTTAATTTTTACATCAACTTTCAAATTATTAGACAAAGAAACAAGAATTGATTTAACAAGCAAACAAATTCCTCCGGGGTTCTATATTTTAAATATTCATTATGACAATAAAATCGAACATGTTAAAGTTGTTATTATATCGTAAATACGAAATCATTGCGATCATACTTTGTGTATTTATACAACAAATATTCATTTACAACTTTTACACAAATATCCCACAAGACAGTGATGTAGGATGTTTCATGGCGATAGGACAAGGATTAAATCACGGCAAAATACTATATAAAGAAATTTGGGATAATAAAGCGCCTGGGATTTTCTTCATACATTCTTTTTTCCAAATCATTTCATCTCGATCACCAAACTACCCCATATTTATCCAAATCATATTTAGCAGCATATATTCATTCATATTCATCTTTACTCTTTGGAACACATATAGGCATGCTGCATTTTCATCTTCGGCGATATTATTCTGTACAAGTTCCTATTTTTTCCAAACTCAATGGGCATTCTTTTACACTGGCGGATTCACTGAAGAAATAGGTACATACATTCTTATTTCAAGTTTTTGTTTATTTTACACTTCTAATGTCAGAACTTTCATATCCAATATTTGCACCAAAATTCTTTTAATACTTAGCGGGCTTTTCTTTGGATTAGCCATTCTCATCAAAGAACCGTTCATATTTTGTTATTTTGCATTTATTGGCTTGTCCATAATCTCTCCTAGCAATTCAAAAGTAAAATTTCGCAAATTATTATTATTCAGTCTTTGGAGTACAATACCCGCATTACTATTTTTGTCATATTTAATAATTAATGAGGCTTTATTTGATTATATTAATTACTTAAATTTCGCGATCCATTACGCAACAAAAAGCACGGATTTATTCAGTGAATTTTTAGCTAAAATTAAAAATTTATTACTACAAGAACAAAATTACAATTTAAAAGTGGTATTTTCATTTTTCGTATTTTTATTTTATTTTCTATTTCATACGTTTAAAAAAAATCACCCCCGACCCATTTTGTTCCAAAGTGCATTCTTGTTATTTGTTACAACGATTCCGATGTTTATGTTAGGAGCAATACCCTATGGACACTATTACATACCATTTATTTTGTGCTTTCAAAATTTGTTAGTTATAACACTCAATCAATTTGTCATTTATTTATCGAAAAAAAAATACTCTATAATAAATATTGGCATATTAATTAGCCTATTACAATCTTCATATTTTGTTATTAAATCAGAAAAGAAATTTAGCGGCAATTCTGTGACTGTAGACAGAGAACTTAAGGATTTGAACTTTCCATATCTTAACAATAGCAATTGTTATATTGACGACCAAACAGCTGGTAGAATCAACTTTTACTTTAACTGCTCATCAAAAATCAAATTCACTTGTCCATACTATGTGTATTTCCTTGAGGAACACAGTAGCCAAATTGGGGATTCACTAATTCAAAATAACAAACTCGTTTTCTCAAATCAATTTTTATCATCTCCTCCAGAATTTATTTTGGCAAAACGTCAATTAAGCATTGCCTTTGACAATGAAAATTTAAAGAGTTACATCTATAAAAACTACAACACTATAGACTCATTTTATATTGGAGATAATCAATATTTCATAAAAAAGCACACCAAAAAACCTATTCTATAACTACAGAACTTTTTAATTCATTGTAAGTCGTCAAGTTCCTTAGGCAAAGTGTTAATCAAGACTAAGTGATTTATTTTGAATTTGCAATAGTTGATTTATTCGTCTTTGCAAAATGGTTTTTTGCTTAATTTCTTCTATTTGTTTTAAGATTTTTTCACCCCTATTGAAGTGCAAATCTGCAAGGGCTAGATTGTTTAGGGACTCATGTGGGCGGTTATTGTTGTAAAATTCAATAAACTCAACCGATGCCCGTTTTAATTCTTCTGGTGAATAATAGTGTTCAAGTAAGATTCTATTCTTCATGGTCCTATGATAACGCTCAATTTTACCCTGGGTTTATGGGTGCATGGGCTTGCCACGAGTGTGTTCTACGCATCTTTTTGACAAATAGGATTTTAACTCTCCCGATAAATAATATGGTCCATTATCCGATTGTAATCTTGGCCTTTCATTTACCTTGATCTTCGCATTTTGCAACGCTTGATCAACCGTTCTAACGGCATCTTCGGCTTTCAATGTTGAACACAACTCCCAATGCACAATCAAACTACTGTGATCATCTAAAAAGGTCGACAAATAGTTCCAACACCAACCTTTGATTGTGAAGTAAGTAAAATCCGTTTGCCACACCTCATTCACCCGAAGGGTTTTGTCTTTGAATTCATCTGCCGCACACAATACCACATAGTTGGGAGCAGTTTGTAATCCTCGTTTTTTAAGCAGCCGGTATACCGTTGATTCGGATACTAAGTACTCACTGGATTCAGCGTATCGTATCGCCAACTCACGGGCAGACAATTCAGGATTTTCCAAAGCAAAATCTATAATCTGCGATTCTATCTCATAGGGTATTTTATTCCAAACACAATGCTGTTTTGATGGAGTAATTTCCAATCCTGACTCGCCAAATTTGACATACCGATCATACCACATCTAAAACGTACTTCTATGAATGCCAATTTATTCCAAGGTAGCCTTAACGCCAATGAGCGATTGTTCTACCATCTTGATAATCTCCATTTTTTCTGCCGCTGACATTCTCATATACCTGTGGAATTAGATTCGAGACCATTCATACTTTTTTTAACGTCCGATTATCGAGCATCAACTCGGCCACCAGGTTTTTAAGCTCTGCATTCTCGTTTCTGATCCGATTTACTTCATCTGCATTTGCCTCCTGCAAGGTGTCTCCTTTTAACTCCGTTTACCGGCCACAATGAAGTCTTTGCTCCATCGATAACACAACGCAGGTGCGATGCCTTCTTTTCTGCAAATGGTGTTAAGGGATTCATCACCACGCAATCCTGAAATAACAATTCTGATTTTTTCCTCAGAGCTAAATTTACGCTTGGTTCGTCGGCGAATATCCTTGATAACCGCCTCAGCATTTTTTTGTTCTTCTTCTTTCATTTTGAGCAATTTATGGTTATTAAGAATAACTTTGTTTAGTCAAACTTATGTCCAATTTATATTGACGAACTACAAGACGGATGCAACCTTTGAAATAAATCACCCACAACACCCGCATTTCGAAATTGGCAGGCAATGAATTCATAGTGATGTATTTGGCGCATTCAACTAAAAATGCAACTTAGTCTTGAAAGTTGCCTAGATGTTAAAATCATAGTCACTCAACGCCTCTTTTTCATTGAGTTGATTCTATAATTGTTGAACAATGATGGCTAAAACAACGAGTTGCACCATTGGAAATTAGCCGTTTTCATCAGTCATTCCAGGCAAACAGCAATCAAAAAAAATGCATCCAACTTACCGCTGTATTTATTACAGAAAACCACTCCATATTGTCGAAAGAAATTTACATCGTTTAAATTAGGAACTTAGAGTCACTAATAAATACAATATAAACTAATTAATCCACCATTGTTTAATTGCAGATCTTAGAGTTGTAATCAGAACACCACTTTACCTAATAGGTAATAAAAATAGTCTTTGAACATGTTCCAATAGGATTTCTTGAATTCGCAATATATAGTACTTGTACATTAAAAGTAGGACTACAACTACAATTAACAATTGCTGGAGGGTCGTTAATTAAAACCGAAACCATAGTTGGAGTACATAAAGTGCTATTGAATGTTACTGAATATGGAATTCCCGAATAGCAATTTGAGGGTGGAGTATACCCAGGTTTGAATACTCCGGAAGCCAACATGTTTCCTGTAGAATCAAAAATTTGCCAAACCCCAGTCGTACAAGGCATTAAAATCTGTTGTTCCTCTACATCAAAAGTCTGTGCCTTTGCCGAAAAACTAACAATCAAGCTAAAAATACTAATTACGAATAATTTCATGATATTTGTTTTAGGCAAACATATGAGAATTTCATCAACAATTTTTTTATCAATACTATTTTTTCTAAAGATTCAAGCCCAAACCCCATTTGTTAATACCAATCCCTTCCCGCTGCATTATTTCATTGAAAATAAGGGTCAATTCAATTCCAATAGTGAATTTTCCGCTGCACCAGATTTTGAATTGTATGACAAAGATTGTGACATCCAACTATTTAAAAATGGTTTTTCTTGTGTAGCGGGAAGCAAACAAATATCTCAAATTTTCACAAACACAAACCCCAATGCAACGATCATCATAGAGGGTAAAACCCAACATTATTTTAGCTATGGCCTGGCCAAATTGAACGCATATGGTTACGCATCTGTTACCATCCAAAATCTCTACCCCAATATCGATCTGAGATATGAAGTACATCCAGAAATAGCCACCGGATTCAAATACTCTATTATTCTGAGGCAAGGGTCAAATTTGAACGATATAAGTTGGGAAATTAGAGGCGCAAAGCCAATCCAATGGCAAACAGACTCAACCATTTTCCTAAAATGTGCAACATTTACCTTAAAGCAAAACCAATGGATTGTATTCGATGAAAATGCCATAAAACAAACACTCTCTTTTTCTCAAAACAACGCCGAAATTTCACCCAAAATCTCCAAATACCAACCCGGAAAACCATACATCATTGACCCCTGGGTTCATGTCATTTCAGAACTCGACACCGCTATTTACGTAAAATTGCCCTTGTATCGAAACACAGGAATTAACCTCGATTATGACAATGACGGCAACTCATATGTTTATGGAGGTTGCGGTTGGGAAAGTAAATACAATCTCTCGGGTAAGCACAACCTTTTCAAAATTGCAAAGTTTGATCACTCAGGAAAGACCATTTGGGTTTTTTGGGGCAAGATTGACAGTCTTCAATGGTATACCAACTCGCAATATTTCGGCGCCGGCAATTTTTTGGTTGAACCAATTCAAAAGTCTATTTACATCTCTCAAGACTACAATCCTTTTGGCGGAAATAAAATGATTCGACTGGATTCAAATGGGAATTTTGATCAGTTTATTCTTCCCACAAAATCCAAAATTTTAGGAGGCCCATACAACACCGGCTTTAGGATTGATAAATTAATATGCAATTGCACCGACAATAATTTTTCGGCCTTTGGATCTGATTCAAAAGGCAGCGAAGAAATCATCATGAACTTTGCGGATACGGGGATAATCAATTTTAACCATCCAAACAGATGGCTCAGGCCAGGAGACCAACACGAAATCAACAGTGCAACACAAAATCCGAAAGGTGAAAGATTCATTTTGTACGGCAGAAATGAAATTCAACCGATATTAATCAATCAAACCTGTATTCAAGGATTAAACCGAGCACAAGATAAACATCTGTGGTCTACGCCATTTTTGGATTCATTTTTAGCATTCGATGCCAACAGAATTACCCAAGGTGTAGTACTTACCAATTGGCGAGATCGAATAAAATTCGGCACTTTCAACATCAAAACCCAATATTATCCATTAAGAAGCATCAACGCCACCGCGGCAAATAACAAGTATGTATTTGTTTACGAAGGAAAGAATTTATACGCATTTAATGCGGTCAATGGTCTACTCATCGATACTTTCAACAACCTCTGCGACACCCAACACCAGCAATCTGGCATCGCTGTAGATTACAGCAATCACGTGTTTGTTGGCTGCGATTCAAGCAACATAAAAGTTTTTTATTTTGACGGAAAAAAGTTCACTCCGGAGCCTGAAATAGTTCTCATCTCCAAATCTCGCCGTCGCATTCAAGATGTGAAATATGACATCAACAGCAACACACTCATAGTTACCGGGGATAGTTTGATTGCCAAAATCGCCAACCCCTACGTCAGCATCGATTCCACCCTATTATTCAACTCCAACGGCCCCGCCACCTGCGATGATTTTCTCTTTGTTACCTTGCCGCAATGCGATTCAGCCTCCAAGTATTCATTCGTTTGGACCGATAACAAAACCCAAAAAATCGTTAAGCAAGTCGATTCGCTCAACCACTTTTCAGATACCCTGTTTAACCCCACCGCCGGACAGCAATACACCGTGAAAATCCAGCGCAATTTTCATTGCAACGGTGCATTTACTCGGTATCAACTTCAGTCCAATCCCAAAGATTTCATTGCCCAATCTCTGCAATTCTGTGCCGCCGATACTTGGACCCACAACAGATTCTCGCATCACCGCGATACCACCTTCACCGACTCCCTCAAAAACCAATTCGGCTGCGATTCCCTAATTCAATACAAGCTCACTTTCAAGCCCCGCTCGTTCACTTTTTTAAATCCTAAAATCTGTCGGGGCGATAGTTTCTCCGTTGGCAGTCGATTCTACCGGATTTCTGGCTCTTACACCGATACTTTCACCAATTTCCGCGGCTGCGATTCTATTGTCAATACAAGCTTGACAGTCCTCACCGACACCACCATTTCTTTCAAGTCGGCCATTTGTTTGGGCGACACCCTTCGCTTCAACAACTTACCGTTTTTTGCCACTGGCAACTACCAAATCAAAACCTCCCGCACCAACGGCTGTGATTCGGTGATCAACCTTCAGTTGACCGTCAATCCACCCCAATTTGTATCGCAGCAACTCAGCCTCTGCAACACCGATTCCTTTGCCTACCGAAACAAAAAACACCCATTACCTCTATCACTCCGCGATACGCTATCTGCCTTCACCGGCTGCGATTCGGTTTTTGAGTTATCGGTCATCAGCCACAACATAAAGTCCGATTTTTCGATTGACTCGTCCCAGTTTCCAATACTCAAATTCACCGGCAAAACCACCAACGCCAAACAATGGATCTGGGATTTTGGGGACCTCAATGGCAGCAACGTACAAAGTCCAACGCACAGTTATGTCAAATCATTTCTATGGATCAGCTACAAGGTTTGCTTGGTGGTGAGGGATTCCTTTGGTTGCGATGACACGCTTTGTCTCAATCTGCCCATCAAACCCGAAACCGAAATCCAAATCCCGGAAGGCATTTCCCCCAACGGCGATAGCGTAAACGACTCATTGGTGATACCCGGACTCTGGGCCTTCCCAAAAGCATCATGGGTGATTTTTAATCGCTGGGGACAGGTGGTCTTTGAGTCCAATGCCCAACAAAACATCGCGTGGGACGGCCGCAATCACGCATCGGGCCAGAGCCAAAACAACGATCCCGCAGAACTACTACCCGAGGGCGTTTACTACATCGTCTTCAACTACAACGACGGTCATCGCCCTCAGCGATCAAAGAATATTTATTTAAAGCGATAAATCAGTCCACCACCCATTTAATTTGATTACCGGCGCCTTCCACTTCAATGAAGTAAATACCGAGTGAAGCTGCGAATAGTGTAATTTGGGTTTGTCCCATTTCGATGTGATGCGAGGACACTTTACCGCCCAAAGAGTGATAAGCAGTGATGCCCCTGGATTTGCTATTACCTTCAACATTCAGAACCACCTCATTCCCCGCGCCGCTGGGGTTTGTGTAAAGGTTCACCGTGAGATTCTATCCAAATTAGTTTGTGCCAAGCAATCTTGCACTTACCACACCCAAATTGAAGGTGTCTCGACAACCCGCAGCCATCCCAATCAATCGGAGATAAAACTTGCCCGTATCCTTGTAAGTATAACTCACAGTAGCGCCCAGTGCGGTATCCCTAGGGTGCCTTCGTCCCGCGCAGAGAATTGTGAAGGAAAATGGCTTGCTGTTCACATTTTGGCAAATTTTTATCCAAAGACATACTGAAAACTGAACGCCACAATTGCAGCCGTAATCACCGAATTCACAATTAATTACAACTTTATGTAGATTCAATATTCGGACTAGATGAAATTCGGCAAACCCGAAAATTTTCCTATTCAAATAGAAAAAAGCAAATACTCCGGGGGGACAATTAGAAAAAACCAATTTAAATCTCCATACTCCCACCTGCATTAAACCTGCCAGTAGAAGTTACTTTTCCTTTATCTACCCGAACAATAACATCAACTTCGTGAGCGTGTTCATTAACACCTTTAAAATTACCTTCTTTAGTGGTATGGTAGATAAAAATGAACGATGTATCAGGGTGCATTTTGCGCAATTGATCAATGGCATTTACATCCATACCTGCCTTGGAAACACTGTCAATGAAAACGAACTGAAAATCAGGCAGGTTTTCAGGAACGCGGTCTGTGATGTAGAGATTTGAGTGATGGGCTTTCAATCGATCAATCTTTTCTTTTAGCGTATAGCCAAAACCTTCTTCGATTGCGCAATACAAAGCCTTTCCGTGATGGCTAGCTAGGTAGTTGGCAAAGTCCAAACACATGGTTGACTTACCCGACTTGGGAAGTCCATAAACCATGGCTGTAAACCCTACGCTTGGATCACCAATTAATTCTCTATACTTACCCTGAAGTCCGATGGTTTGGAAGTCCATGGAAAGAAGCTCTCCTGAGCAAACAATCATTCCTTGTTCGTCATCATCGTACCCGTTTAGGCTTTTTTTTTGACCAAATAAGTTCTCGCCTAAAATACCCATCAGCCCATTTAACTGTGCCTTGTTGATATTCAACATCACAGAATCTCCGTCAATGTAGCTTTTAAGAGTTTGGTAGGCTTCATTCAACTCATCGGCATACTTATCGGACTTTGTTATTTTCCCCTGATCAACGGATTTCTTTATCCGCTTGAACAATCGGTCGGCCTTGTCTTTCACGTCCCTTTTCCCATTCAGGGCGATGTAGGCTTTCAAAAGTACCACCGAAAGCATGCCTTCCTGGCTATGTGCGATTTCCAGGTATCGTTTTAAGTTCTTACTGTCAATTTTGATTTCAGCCATGTCACCCATTTTCTCATAACAGGTGATCAGCTGATTTTGCATCATATCAATTTCCTTGGCATAGGGCGAATCCTTTCTTATCTTCCGTTCAACAATAGCCTTCTGCAAGCCATGCAACAGTGTTAAGACTTGTGCTTGGCTTTTCACTTTCCCATGCATCGCTACATAGCGCTTAATAAACTGCACTTCGATGTCAATGTGCTCCACATCTTCGCTCTCATATTCTTCTTTTGCAACTGCTGATTTTTTCTCAGTTGCTTTTTTCTGAGTTGGCGCAGGCTTCGCTGGAGCCACTGGCTTTGGCTCCATCTTTGCCACCTTTGCAGGCATTGTTTTTTGTATTGGTTTACTTGGGTTGTTATCCAAATAATCAGATAGTTTCTGAAAGAAAGCATCCACAACACGTTTGATGTTCTCGTTTGAGTTGTAGGCAGCCCAATTATTCTGTGAGGCTCCTTTAACCAGTTTATGTCCTTTGGCAAGTGCTTCAGGTAAATTATCCCAGTCAATGCTGGCGGCTTTTGAAAAGTAATTATTTGTATTTAGCATGGTTTAAAAATTGATTAGTTCGAGTTCTATTTCAAGGGCTAAGGCTTCAAGCTCTAGCTCACTGGTGTTGACGCTTACGCTGGAATTCGCTGGTGCTAGGTTTGTTCTGAATTCAAGCAAGTAGTTCAATCGCTGAAATTCTTCGGCTCTGCTTTGAGCGCTTCGTCCCTCTACCTGTAAGGTTGATTTTTTCTTCTGAATCTCAACCCTTAGTTCTGCCCATTTTGCAGAGTTCTGATCACCCTTGTAGCTTTCAGCTTGAGCTATGACGTTTTGCTTTTCAGATTCATATTGGGCCATCACTGGCGCAAGGTCACTGGACAATGAATATCCTCGTGGCTTTAAAAGCGTTCTCTCTGTTTTACGGACCTTACTCACATACTCCTTGAAATAACTCAGGTAGTAGCGGTTAGAGAAAAAGATCCCCAATAAGTAATAAGAGCTTTCCAATTTCCTGCCCAGGGCAAGAATGTCCTTATCCTGCTGGTCAGCAGAGTTTAGCACCGCCTCAATGTCCTCTTTGAGCTCTTTGGCTTTTTTTATCTGCTTGTTAATGACCTCGCCATCTTCCGCCACTTTGGGCATTTGCTCAAAATACTTCGATGCCAGCAGTGAAGTATGGAAATACCGAATGGCCTCAATGGATTTATCACGGTAAATGTTGTAGTCTCTGATGTCGCTTTGCACCTGTTTGAGCATGTCTATGGCCAGCACGATTTTCTTGTATTCACGGTTCAGCTGCTCTTTGGCTTGATCAAAGAACATGCGTACCAATCGATCTACATCGGTGATGAGCGCTAGTTTAATTTCCTCGGGATCCATGCTTTCTAAATCCAGCACATTTCCGCGGTCACCCCTAAACCAAATATCATTGATGCGTGATGTCTTTTCCTCCAGCTTTTGAAAGACAAATACATCCATACTGTCTTGAACCAATGGCATTACAATTCGCACGTACTGAAATTGATTTCCTTGGCGCCAAATACGACCTTCCAATTGCCTAATGTCTGTTGGATTCCATTCAGGGTAGCAGTTGTAGATCACAGTTCCTCGCTTTTGCAGGTCAATCCCTTCGCGGATGGTCGCAGTTCCAATGATGATTTTTACAACACCATCTAGGAACGCCTCTTTGATGGTTTCTTTTCGGGTGTCGTTGATTTCGGAGGATATGATTTCTACTTCGTCCACCTTCACCTTATCATACATTACACCCTGCTTGTAACCCACTTCTTTTTCCAAGTATTCCTTAATCAGCGGAAAGAACATCTTGCCACGATTCATATATATCACCTGACCACTGGCAGTTTCTTGGTGCTGCTCATGCCATTCCTTTACCGACTTGATACAGTCCATGACATAGGCAATCTTTGGGCTTTCTTGGACAAACTCTTTGTAGTCCTCGGGCGTACCGTTAAGCAAAAATGGTGACAGTGCGTTGTCTAAACTATAGGCCAGTGCACGGAACAAATTGCCCATGTCAAGCTTTCCTTGCGTTGAATTTTTCGCCATGGCAACAATGCCATTTTGGTTCTCTCGCTGCTTGGGTGTCATGTTGATGTATGTCAACACCTGCTTATCCTGAGGAAGTCTCTCCTTTACATTCTCAAAGTTGTAAAGCAGTGGCAAGTTGATTTTCTTTGGCCTCACGACACCTGCTTCTTCTCCAGTCTTATAAAGGATATGGTTGTAGATAAGCTTTTGTAAAATCCTACGATTGGTAAAGCTCTTAATCACTTCTTTCTCTACAATTTCCTCTTTGTAATTGGCTGTCCATTCAACTGTTGGAAGCACAAACAAATCAAAGAAGGTATCTAGGTTTACAATTCCGTTATCTCTTAGCGAATCATAGGCCACCAAGGACAGCATGGAATAAATCTCCAGCGGTGAATTTGAAAACGGTGTAGCGGTAAGCAGCATCGTGTTTCTTCCATACTTGCGCTGAATAAAGCTAAGAATCAAAAACGCTTTTTGACCGATTTCTGAAGTGGCAGATTGGATGTTGTATCGCTTGTTGCCATCCTCATCACTCTTTACCGATGAGAACACATTTTTACAACGGTGCGCTTCATCGATTACCGCATAATCAAAACCCAATACATCAATGTCGGCAATGGAATTCTTCAATCCCACACCAATCATTTCTCTGAATTTTTGGTATTCGATTTCCTTATCACGGCTTGACTTCTCTTTGCTCTGACCTAGGATGTTTACCAGCTCCGTAAAAAGCTCATCCGAGACCGACTCACCAAAGCCCAATCGCTTAAATCCTTCATAAGTAACAATGGTAATGGACCGCTCAGCGACGGCAGATTTTACGTTGATTTTATCAATGATGTCCGTCCCTAAGTTGAACCAATCATTCACCGTAATACCAGTGTGAGACAGCACCCCAGAAACGAACTCGCCCGTTTTTTTATCCGTGTATCCGATGATTTCGTTCATCCACTTTTTGTAAGTGGGTTTAGGGACCACCACAATTGGGCGTTTACACTTGCCTGAATACAGGTTATGAGCAAGGTTCACAATGGCGGTCATTGTTTTACCCACGCCCACATCAAAGGCATTGATGCCCGATCCCATGGCCTCCATGAAAGCCACACCTTCGCGCTGGATATCCGTAATTTGCAATATCCCCGACTTGAATCTCGCGGAACACTCAAAGCCGATGGGAACCTTGGAGTAATTGATGTCGGACTGCCCGTTATACAATCTATTCCAAGCGTAATTGAGCTTTTGTTGGTCATCAAAGGCCAAGACTTCGTGCAAGAATTTAGAAAACAGCTTTTCTCCTTCGATTCTCGCGTTTGCTCTCAGCTCAGCCTTCTCTTCTTTGGACAGTTTGTCATCGCGAAGGGAGCGGTTAGCCAAGTAATAATCCGCTATATCAATGGCCGATGATTTGTCAAAGTCTGTATCATTGTTCAAGGTGAACAACCACTTCACAAAAACATGCTGAAGCGTGTATTGTGATTCCCCATCAAAACGGATATTGATTTTCTCACGGTCTTTCTTGCGCTCGATTTTACCGTTTACTTTTTTCAACTCCTCTGCGTTTTCCAAGTCCATGTATTCCTCACGAACACTGGTTACATAGAACAAATTCCGATCCACCGCAAAATCAGAAATGGCTGTAATGATGGGCCTTTCCTTCTCATCTACATTCTCAACAGTCAGTAGCTCTGGCTTTGCCTTTTCAATCACCTGTTTGTGATTGTCCCAAATCTCTATCCCAAACTGCTTGACGATATCTTCTTTGTCGTTTTCTAATTGGGTTAACCTATCGTACATATTGCCATAGGTATAGGTTGGAAAAGGCATGAGCTCACCGGCATGGAAGTATAGCGCGCCAGCCCTCACTAAATCAAACAGCTGTTCCTCCAGGGCTTTGCCCGATCCTTTGAGATAGTAGGTTTCCCATCCTTTCATTGGAACACCCATCCTTCGCTTATACCAAACCCATGCTTTGATTTCAGGTTCTGTGATGCCTTTGTTGTATTTGGCCACCACATCAGAGAACGGAATTTTCTTTCCTTCCGCATCACCCAAGCCTTGGAGTTCACTTGCCTGTTTCAAAATGCTTTCAACCACTTGAAAATTCCCTCTAATCTTGGTTGAGGTATAGGGATTCAAATCCCCCAATGAATGAATGTTTTTTATGCCTGATAAGTAGCTCATAATTGTTTTAATTGTAGTTCATATTCAAGTGCCAGTGCCTCAATCTCTAAAGCCGAAACACTTGTGCTAAGGGCAGGATTCGCCTTCATAAAGCGCAGTGCATGCGCGTTGGCATCCTCGATGTAGCGATAGTTCGTGTTCTGAAGTAGCAAATCCCCATCTTGTATTTGAAAATTATAACCCACCCCATGGGAGAAGATTTGAATTTTGTAGGCTCCGCATCGGTAATCAACCGAAAAGTCCTCATTGGCTGGATCGAAGTAATCGATGTACCAATCACCCGGCAGCTCCAGGATCAACTGAAAGTCTCCTAGGGCATGGTTGATCGTGTTTTTTACCCATGTCTCATTGCCATTGATTGTAATCGGAAAATCCCTACTGCCAGTCACCACCTCTTCCCCACACACTTTGTCAGGGTATAAATTAAACCAAGTGTTAAATGTGCATAGCTCCATAAAGCTCAACGGCTGATTGGAATAGTCTTTTTGCTTTGCATAAATTTCTACTAGGCCCTTTTCATCCCTGTCTTTGGGATAAACCCCATTGCGAAGCAGCGCCACATGAAAGTCCTTTGCATCAGACTTTGATAGCACATCCCGAATCATATCAATCCGAGCTCTGAGAAATATGGGGCTAGTGACGTCCATTAGATCATTTCTAGTTCAGATTCAATCATTGGAATTACAGCCGCAGGAACCATTTGGTCATGCAGCACTTTACGAATCACCATCTGCTCAACCTGCTCATAGCCTTGGGGTGATTGCATCATTTCAAAAAGATTGGGCGCGTTGGCAAGGGTTACTTTCTTCAACTGCTTGAGGATTTCTTCCCTGAGTTTTAACTCCATTGGATTGGGTTTTGAGCCCGCACCTTTGAGCGAAGTTTCACCGCGTTCGGCAAAAGAGTAATAGCCATTCTTTGTAACGATGATGTGATCCAGCAATGCCACATCAAACAACTTCAAGGAATCTTTAATCCTGCGTGTCAATTGACGGTCGGCTTCTGAGGGTTGAAGGTTTCCGCTGGGATGATTGTGTGAAATGATCACTGACTTGGCCAGTGTTTTTAGGGCAACGGCCGCAACAATTTCTGTATCCACCATCGTGGCATTGATTGTTCCCATGGAATGATGGTAATAGCCAATAATCTTGTTGGCTTGGTTTAAGTATAGGGCGATAAAATGCTCCTGAATTTCAATCCCCTTAAGGATTTGGCTTTTTAGAAAATTGTAAACGTCATTTGAGCTGGTAACCTGACCAAAGAAATAAGCCTCTTTGTCAAAGGTGACTTCTATCTCGCGTATTTTGAATTCTGCATCCAGCTCATCGATTTGGGTCTCCAAATCACTGAATGAGGACTTATCAAATACCATTTGCGGCTGTATGCTGGGTTGTTTGTAGTTCATAATTATTTGCGTTTAAACACGATGATGTCAGTGGGTACTTTTGAGAATTTAAATACAGGAGGCAGTCGGTAAGCATCCACGATGTCAGCCAGTTTTTCAAGCTCCAATTTTTCACTTTGGTAGCTGATTCCGTTTCTTAAGAAATTGCTTCCCGTCAAATACACCATCAATCCGCCAGGCTTTAACAGTTGCAGGCCTTGGTACATAAAAAACAGTTCTATTTGGTGCATCTTCGGCCTGGTGAAGTAACTGCTGTACTTGTTTTTATACTTGCCGTAGGGTGGATTACCTATCACTAGTGAAAAGGGATATCCCTCAAGCCATGTGATCTTATCTTTCAGCCTTGCCGAATATCTTGGTGGCTGCAAGAAAGCCGTTTCAAAGTAACCTTCATAGATCCTTGCATCAGGATACAAAATCTCTGCGATTCGTTTTGAGATGGGATTGATTTCGAAGCCATAGCATTTGGAATTGTTGGGTGCCCATTTCAGCAAATTGCCAGTTCCAACGCTAGGCTCTAGCACCGATCCACCCGCTTTGAATCCATAGCGATACGCCAGCTTCCACATCAACTCACAAATAAAATCGGGCGTAAAAAATTCATAGAGCACACCTTCGCCAGTAGCCCCTTTTGAACCCTGTCCGCCCGAACCTTCATACTGAGCAATAAACTTCCTGTCCGCAGTCGAATAAGACTCGGCGTTTTTATCCTTTTGAAGAATAAACTGCTGGATCTGTTTATTGAGCTCAAATTGGTTCATTATACTGCTTGAGTTTCTAACAGTCCGTTTTTGCCTAACACCTTCAGTACATACGAGTATGCCTCTGTGCTTTTTCCTTTCACATGGTCTAGCACTTGCTCAACATTTCCCTGGGCTGGTTTGAAGAAATAACCTTGGGCATATCTCAGTAGTGCCTTGTCTAGCCTCAATCCTGTTGCCTCACGATGTTGGTCAATCAACAATCCTAGATACATCGCTCCAATCAAAATGTTGAATTCAGGTTTGAGCATATCTGCCTTTACCACCACATTGCCAGAATAGTTGTTCTCTTTGATTTTGTGGGACAGATACTTCTGTTTGAGTGGGCCATGGATCCTAGTTCCCAAGTATTTCTTTAGGATCGCCAATTCACCTGCCGTTAACCTCCCTGATTTATTTTCAAAGTAGATCACATCATTGGCCGTTTGGGGCATCACCTGCATCAATCCAGCAGCACCCACATAGCTCACAACGCTGGGATTGCCTGCACTCTCGGTAAAAATCACCGACAGGATCAAAGCCCCAGGAACATTGGTCAATGTCTCTGCTTGCTTGATTTCTCTGAAATACTTTTTACCAATTACATCAAGCTTCGCCTTGTTTTGAGCAAGGGCGGCACCTGAATAAAACACCCTGGGTGTCATTGGTATTGGAACTGATAATGCCGCCATATTTACGCTTTATAAAATGTGATTATGCGATCTGCTTTTTGAGCAGGGGTTACCGTAGGGTTGTCATCCTTATCCTTCGCATTGTTTTTGACCAAAGCGAGCAATGCCAGTGCCGCAGCACCTATAAATATCTTGTTCATGGCTTTTGTATTTGAATTAAACTGCTGTATTTGATTGTTGCATTTGGGTTGGACACACTCACTCTTTGCTGAAGCTTTCTGGGCGAGAATATCCAAAGCCAGGGCTTTTCTCTTTCGCCTTTGAAAACCACTTGTGTGAGGGTATCAGTGGTTTGAATTTGAAGTCGCTGTGAATTGTCATCACTAATGCCTGTAACCCGATACCATTGATCTCGATATGAAAAAACCTTAACGCGAACTGTATCGTGGACAATGCTATCTCTTATCATTGTGACAATGTTCTTCTCAGACTCGATTACCGTATTGCTAACCTGAGTCGCTCGAGAAATCTTCACGCCCAAATTAGTGATTGATTTTGCCTGGGCTGGAAACAACTGAGTGAGTTCATTGGTGCGCAAAATCAGCACATTGGTCTGAGCCGCCAGAGTTCCATTTTGAGTTCTCACAAAATCAAGCGATGCGGTTAGCGTTTGCAAGTTTGAGCCCATTCTTGCTGTCTCCAACTCTAATCTTTGGTTGCTATTCCAAAGCACGAGAACGGCGCTCACCACCAATAACAGAAGCACGATTTGTTGCAGCCGTTTGTTTGCGAGTATGTTTATTAATCTGTTCATGTTTTGAAGGTCTTGTAGTTTGCGACCAGATGTAGGCCGATAAAATGGTCATCATGCCTGCGATGGATGCCGTAGCAACCATCTCCATCTTTGAGCCAATGGCAAGCAATGTTACCAAGGCCAAAAATGCAGCGGCAATGAGCGTAAGTTTATAGCGAGTTCTGTATGTCATCTATGTTAAAAATTAAAATTTACCCATTGCCCGAATTGAAACATTTGCAATCCAAACTGTCCATTCATTGGGTTGATACCCAACCGCTTGTTTCCATCAAAATCAAACACCCCAGGCGTTTGAAGCCAGTAAACAAAAGATCCATCAATACACATGGTATAGACCGCATTATTGAATGTATTCTGAAATAGAGTTGGGTTCATGAAAGTTTTCTCACCCTCAATGTTTTGTGGGGTTTTGGTATCCACTACACCCTCAATTTGTTTGGCTGAAATCTTATTCATGGCAATGGGTAATTATTTGCTTAGTATGCGTAATTCACAATGATGTCATCGGTGGGTTCTGTCAAGTAGGGAACGTTGAATGTTACCACCTTGGTTCCAGCGGTGTTTGTAACGTTCTTCACCCTCACACCATTAAAGAAAACATCGATTACAAACCCTGTTTTTGGTGTTTGGGCAACAGTTACGTTTACCGCAGTTGATGCAGCTCCAGTTAAGGACGTAAAGGTTTCAGAAGTCTCAGTAAATGAATCCTCTTTTGCGTTTGCCGTGGTCTGAGCCGCTGCCGCTGCTGTAGCTGCGTTATTGGCCGTTGTTTGTGCCGCAGATGCAGCAGTGCTTGCAGAGTTGGCCGTGCTTTGTGCAGTACTTGCAGCCGTTGACGCACTGTTTGCTGTTGACTGAGCCGTTGCAGCGTTTGCAAGGGCTGAATCAGCCGTAGACTTGATGGTATCTAAGTTTACGTTTGCAGCAACCGTAATTTTATCCAACTTGCCCTTGTAGGTACCGTTGAAAGCGTAAGTGTCAGCATTGCTCTCGTATGCCGCTTTTACAGCCGCAGCAGTTAAAGCGTTGGTAAACAAGTCCTCATCTGCAATCTTTTTGAATGTAGAGGTAGAGCCTGTTCCCGTTGTGATCGCAGTGACAATGTACAATGCCCACTTGGTGTCTCCGTCGTCGTTTACAAACACGCGGTCTGTAACCTTTAAGCCCGTCAAGGCGTTTCGTGCGGTTGTATCAGCTACGTTGAAGGCGTTTTTCGCACCTACAACCAAGGCATCAACTTCCGCTTTGGAATACAATGACAGGTTTGTTCTTGCTGTTCCAGCATTTACATCCGATAAGTTGTTTGCAATTTTTACAACCTGGGCATCCAATGCTCTTGTTGCAAGGTCAGCCGATAGGCCTTCAATCTGTTTGATTTTAATGAATTCGCTCATGGTATTCTATTGTTTTTTAGTTGTTTGTTAGGGTTAGGTATTTAATGTAAACATTGTCAGAGGGCTCCAAATTGAATCCCCCATGCCAGTTCAAAGTGCCTGAATCAATGTCAAAAGCACTGTTGATTCCGTAGTCATAAATCGCGCCGTTCACCGCAAGAAATAATCCTTCGGGATCACTTGTGTTGATACTGATTGAAAATTGCGTTTGTCCACTCTCGGATACCGTCATTGGGATTTTTTGCCAATCCGCTCTCCAGGTGCTAACATAAGAACCACCGCCACCAAGGTCTCCTTCAACATCGTTGATCCGATAGCTCTCCCCACCAATGCTAATCTCATTGTTGATGGGATCTCCTAGTAACTGTAAAATTTCCTTAATAGAAAATTCCTTTTGCTCTCCAGTTCGAATATGTGTGAGTGTAAATGCCATTATTTCTTCTTTATCCAGTTTTTATAGATGAATCTGCCTGTCAAAAAAATCAAGGCTGCTGCGGTGAGGGAGAATCCTCCTGTGACAAGTAAATTTTTTTTTTAGCCACTTCCAGGATGGTCTCATAAATTGAGATTAGTCCTTTCATGTACACCGCTCTGTTGTCGCCATTTTTCTCGGACAAATAAGGGCTGTAGGATATCTGCTTTGCATACTCTTTATAGTTATACGAAGCCGCATGAGCTGCCTTGTAATTGGAAGAGATCAACCTTGCATAATCATAAAAACTATCCTGGGCTGTCGGGTAAGTCCTGAATTTCAGTTTGTATTGATTCTGCGCTTGGTATACTCCGCCCTTCCAAAATTCATTGGGCTTACCGTAGGCCGTGATGCCAAAAAAGTTCTTGTGATTTTTTGAAATGCCTGATGTCCCCCATGCGCTTTCATAGGCTCCTTGGGTTAATATCACCAATGGATCCATTTTGAATCTTTCCCCTGCCTTTTTTGCAAAGGGGTAATTTTGAGTGACGTAATTTTCTACTTTAATGCTCATGATTGTTCTTGTAAATGAATGAATCGTCTATCTACCCACCGAAGGGTATTGTCAACCGTTTGAAACTGCAAAAACTCACCTTTACCCGTATTTATACTCATGATAAGTCGGCCTAGGATGGTGTTGGGCTGAGCCAGTGCGATAGGAACCAAGCGCTCGTTTAACACGGGGGTACTTCCCCTAGTCAATAAACGAGGCATCGAAATCCCCTTGAGGGTAAAATAATCTTGAGGCTTCATCCAGCCTGTGTAGTTCTTTGTGCTAGGATAAGCATCGAACATATTTTTATAGTACGGAAAAATGTCCACGTACATAGAAGAACTGGAAACCCAATAGCTCACCCTCATTTTGTTCTTGCTCTTATAAGCAGCTGGAGCTTTCGCCGCATTAATCACATAAGCCACCTCAATGAATTTGACATTGTTCACCTCATCAAATTGCTGCCTGCCTGTGGCATAGCCCAAAAACTCACCAGGTTTGGCTTGGCGAATGATGTTTTTGGCCGAGAAAACCTCATAAAATGCACCATGGTTGGTGGCATCAGGTGATGTTCGCAGTGTCACCGCCTTTTTTGCCACAATCAATTGATTGGGTTTTGCGAATTGCACTGCCGCAGCACCCCCACCCGATGTATCTTTCTTTGAATTGGAGCTAACGATGGTCAGGAATTTTTGATAATCAGTTGCCGACAGCTCACTCTGCAAATCATCCAACAAGTTGTCTTGATACAAACTCTTGTAGGCATTTTGAACACCATCTAAATTGATAATACTTTTTGCCGTATCTAGTACCGTAGAAGTACTAGTAGTATCAAAGCTCATCATCCAAGAAATCCCCGAAGGGTTCATCGCTGAGCGCAATGCCATGGCCTGCCTAACCTCTGGACTATCATCCGCCTTGTTTTGAGCATCCGATTTATTCAATGAAGCAATTAGGCTTGCACCCAACCGATAGGTGAGATAAATGCCGCCAACAACCAAGACCCCATTCACAATTTTGGACTGGTTGTTTTCAACGACTTGAATAAGTTTCTCTTTGGTGGATGCCATAGTTCTTGGGTTAAATCATGCTTTTGATTTTGAGCTTTACTAGGGGTAATTCAATCTTTTTTGAAATACTCACCAGCTCCTGAGCTTTGAAATTGTTCACGATGGTTTGTAGTGCTTTTTGCACATGACGGGCTTCTTGGTCAGATGCCACGGTAACTTGAACTAATACATCTTGATTTGCCATTTTATATCGTATTTGTTGGTTGTGATTGTGTGATAAATTGTAAAATGCGTTGAAGATTTGTGCGGTCTTTTTCAATTTCAGAAAGCATCAAATACATCGTTCCTAGTTCCTGATTGCTCATGGTTTGGCAAAACGATGCGATCATCTCAAGGATGGTTTCTCGTTGTGAGTCCTTGGGCTCAGTTTCTAATTCCTTTGCTTGATCAATGGATTTACCCTCTTGGTCTGTTCCTGCCAAGAAATTCATGGCAGCGCCCATCGGAGAATTGCTCAAGAACTTAGCAAGTCCGGGCAGTGCCATGCCGATGATGTTGGAATAGTACTCCACCTGCTTTTTAGCATCCAGGGTATTTTGCATATCCTGGATTTGAAATTCAAGCTCTTCGTTCTCTGATTGAAGGCGTTGAAGCTCTGCCGTCATTCGCTCGAGCTCTTTGGAACGCTCCATTTCAGAAAACTTGCGCTGAACCAAATCATTGACCTCTGCCTCTCCCAATCCCGAATATCCTGACAGCGCTCTTGGAATTTCCTCATCCACATCCGTCCACTGAAAAGTCTTTGCCCATATCAAATTGCCAGACTCCTGATCTTTGAATTCGACTTTTACCTTATCAGGGTTTTCTGATTTATCATAGTTTCTGACCAAGTGTGAAAAATTGACCACATCCGCCTGATCGATGCTATTCATTTTCTTACCATTGCGGTAGAAAACGGCATTAAAAACCACATTCACATGTCCCTGCTTTGGGAAGGTCTGAATCATTTTCTGACTTACCTGAATGACGTGATATATCTTTTTCTTACTCATTATTCCTTGACGATTTGGATGAATTCTATATTGGGGTATTCTTGGGTGTTTGCTGGTAGCTCAATGGCAACAAGGCCACTGAATTCCTCTAGTCCTTCCAATCCATTCTGTGAGGATAGAATTTCTAAACTGTTGGTATCTGAAATGATGCGTGTCCCTATGGGAAGGGCAAAAGCGTTTGTTAGCAACAAGTATTCATTGTAGGCCTCAATCTCGTATCTGAGAGCGCCAGGCTTGGTGACTACATTTTTGAATCGCTGTAGCTCTATACCAATGATCCTTTGTTTAAACTGCTGGTGAATGTGAATTAAATGGTCGAACATAATTGGTCAGGGTTAAATTCTTCGCTGTCTTGTTTTTCATCCAGTTTCTGGTCATCTTCATCAATGCAGCTACAGTCTTGATCTTGTTTGTTTTGAGTATTTTTTACCAATTCTGTGCGAACTTTTTCATTTTCAGGTTTGCCATTGGCAGCGCTGACACTTTCGGTGCATCTGAGGTAAAGACTTACCACATAGGGCATAAACTTACTGGCTTTCATTGTGTCGAGGTAAACACCCACCACCAACTGGCCTTTTAAAAGCTCAACCTCAAGGGATTGAAACTCCTGTGAAACCTCAGGTTCGTAAAAAGCTTGAGCCGAAACAGGCGTTACAATAGCTTCTTCCTTCAAACTGTTGAATGAGGCCGTAAACCATCCAATCTCAGGGATGTACAAATCTGTTTGTACACCGCGAACATGGACCGCTTTAAAGCCTGTACAGCGTCTTAGATTACTCGGTATCTTGTGTTGAAATCGAACAATCTGACCTGGTCTTTCAACATTCAGGCGGATGATATTGTAGCGAATTGTGGCCATGTTTATTATTCATTGGTAAGCCACAAATAGATTTTCACCTCAAATGGATAACCGTAGGCTGAATACCCGTTTTCAGGAACGTTCACTAGCGCTGGCTGTCCATCTGTATATCGACCCTCAACTGTACTTCCAGCAGCATCCAGGTGCTCCTCAAAGAAGAAAAACTTCTGATTGGGAGCCACCTGATTGCCACTGGTTAGCAGTTTTACCTCATGCACATCTTCAAAAATGTCCTGATTATTCACTTTCAGACCCAACAAGCTACCCGGTACAAATCGCTCCTCAGGTACAGAAACATAAATGCCCCTGATCCTTGAATATTGTTTGTCGGTTTGTGCATTGAATCGAATGCTGTCCCCAGGCTTGGTGACATTCACTCGAATTTGCTGGAACTTGTGGTTTTTCATGGTGAACTGGATTTATTGATTAGGCTTTGATTACGGCTGTTCCGCGAAGGATTGCCTTCAAATATGAATTTTGAGGTGCGTTTGCACTCCATTCAATGTTCAACTCAATGGACTGTTGGTCACGGATGATTTTTGGGTTATCCAATACCCACAAACCTTTGAAAGTATCCTTGCCCGTGGTTTGGAACACCTCGCATGAAGTGTTTGGAACCAAGACCGTCCCGTTGGCTTTGAATTCAAATTCCCCGTTTCTCAAGTAGTCAGGAACTACATCGTAGTTTACCGAGCCTGGTGTGTCGTTGTTGTCTCCAACACCGCCCAACAACTGCAATCCGTAAAGCAAGAAGTAATTGCCTTTCTCCAACTTACCACTAGAGATGTTGCTTGAGCCAACAACCTTGTTGTCGTCATCTTTGAACATCTTAATGA
>JACCDS010589962.1_pt1 | contig 32811 bp, 61 predicted proteins | sample 7446441 | NCBI WGS metagenome assembly JACCDS01 (sample SAMN15323445, study PRJNA562643) | freshwater metagenome | isolation source: river surface water | place: USA:Blue River Watershed | collected 2017-08-17
AGCGCCCTGGTTGATGCCGGGCATCACCTGTTCATTGAACTGCTCTGCAAGGCGGCGCTGAGCGTTCTGGACAACAGGGTCCAGCGTGTCAGTGTTCACCTGCCCGGACAGCATCCGGCCGATGGCGTCGGTCGGGTTGGCCGCACCCATGCCGCCCCACACGGAATTGGGATCGACCGATTGCGCGGCGATCTTGGGAGCGGCAGATGCGGGGGCCGAGGCCACGATCTGCTTGGCACCGCTGGGGTCGGCACGCTGCTCATACTGGCCGTACTTGTTGTAATGAACCTGTGCGAATTCGTCAGGCGTAAGCCCGTAGTTGTCCTGCGCGTAGGCCGCTTGAACGTCGGGATTGGCTTGGAAATACTTATTGCCAAGGCCACCACCCGCAGCCGTCGCGGCCTGCACCGCGCCAGCAGAAATGCCGGTACGCGCCAGATTGCCGCTCACGGCGTTGGAGTAGGCATCCATGTCGTAGGTGCCGTCTGCTTTGATGAAGTCGTTCAGGTTTGCCATTGATTACCCCAAGAATTTCCAAGTACCGCCGTAATACGCATACACACCCGCGCCGCTGCCGGGATTCCAACTGGCCCCGTCTGCAAGACGAATGTCTCCTTCTCGGGGTTTCGTGGGAGCCGCATTGGTCTTGTCCACATGCCCCGCCGCCACCAGAGCCAGGACGCTCGCGATCTTGCGGAGTTCGTCCTCTACGAAACGCCGGAACTGATCCGGTTCGGTAGGCGCTACGCCCGGTGCGTAGAAGCCGCTGTTGATGTTGGGCGTTCTCACCAGCTTCCCCCCGATTCCAGGTCCACATCAAACGAGTCAAGTCGCCATTGATAGGCGGTTCCTGTCTCCATGCGGATAGCGATGTACCGCCCCGACACCAGACAGTCATTGCTCACAGTGCTGCCAATCGTGTGCGTCATCGTCGGTCCCCACGTAGGCTCAGTGAACGGGTCGGCACTGCTGCCCACTTTCACCAGCACGGTCTGGCCCACGTTCCCCGAGATGCGCGGACGGATCGAGCGCACTAGCTTGATTTGCTCGGGCGCACCGAAGGACAGGCCACGGCGCTCTAGGTAGGCGCTCGGGATGACACCATCAAAGCTACTGGAGGCGTCCAGCATGTACAGCTTCGTATTGGCGCTAGCCATGATCGCCCGCGAGGTCGAGGGCACGAAGTCGGGACCGTCCCACAGCGTCAGGTCAGAGTCCCAAGGCGCAGAGTCCTGGTTCCAGTTGCCTGCGAGGCTGTTGTCCACGGGGCCGAAGGCCGCATGGTTCAGGTTCGGGATCTGCCGAAACGAGACAGTCTTGTCCTTGTAGTTCCACACCATTGCCATGTCGCAATACGTGGAGCCGATGGACGGGTAGCAGATGAAGACTTCGTTGAAGAACGGGTTGGCGAACGTGAAGCACAGGCCAGAGCCGTTAACGTCGATGTTCTGGAACAGGTAGCGCCGGGTCTGCTTGTCCAGCACGCTCTCGCCGCTTTGGCCGTCATGCACGATCACATCAGAGCCGGTGAGAACAACGTGGTAGCCGTCAATCTCAGCGATGCAATTACGGTTCATCGCACCCGACTTGCCCATGACCTTCGAGAAGCGGAACACATAGGTGCCGCCCGTGAAGTCCATGCGCCAAACGCTGTTCTCTTTGTAGATGATGAAGCTATCGCGTAGCTGCATGCCATCCACAATCGGGTCGTAGCCTTCTGCGAGGTCCGACTCGCCCGCGTCCTTCGTGGCGTCCGTGGGGTCCCACGAAACCGGCACCGTGCCAGGGTCGGCAGGATGCGACCACTTGACCATGTACGGGTACTGCGTGCCCGACTTCGTGACGTTCAGCGCAATCAGGTAGTTCTTGAATGCGCGGATCGACTTGCACGAAGTCGAAGCAGGCCAGTTCGCCAAGTCAACGAACTTGCTCCCGAGGTTCAGGTTCCACGACATAGGAGCCGTGCCGTCGCCAGCGTTCAGGATCGGGATGCCCGACAGAAGCGTGCTGGTCCACTGATTGGCGACACCCGTGCGAGGCGTCAGGTGCGTAATGTCCGTGTGGACCGCAGAGCCGCCCGTATTCGTCACGGCAAAGGTCTTGCCTGCCGTGGCGTAGATCCAGTAGCGAGAGCCGCTGACGTTGCAGGGCAGAACGTGCTGGGGCGTGAAGCTCGGGCTGTTGTAGACCTCGCCATGACCGTAGAACTGATACGCAGCGCCATCGAGGAAACGGATGTTCTTGGCGTCGGACCACGCATTGTTAGGAAGCTCATGCTGCGACAGGTCACGGATGACACCAATGGAGCCAGCCTGCGGGATGCGGGTTATTGGCATCGGACCTCCGGTGGAGATTGCAGCCGAAGCCGCTCGGACTCGTAGCTCATGCGGCAGTGCTCACGCTCAAAAAAGAACAAGCCATCAATCACAGCGCGCAGCGTCTTGTACGGCTGCTTCGCGCGCAGACGCCAGCAACGGCTGGACAGCGTTTCATCTGCCCATCCGCCTAGCAGCGCGTTGCCTAGCTGGTCGACTGCAATGAGAACTTGCATCAGGCGGGCCATGTCAGTGCGGGCAGATCGCCCTCGATATCAGCAAAACCGCTCGGCGCAGGGCGAGTGCCCGCCTCGACTTCACCGAGGATCTGATAGAGCTTGGCCCACGTAGCATCACGCGAGGCCACGCAATACTGGCCTTCTGCCGCAAACTTGGGCGTCGGGCTGGTGGCGTAGGTGCAGGCCGAGAGAATGCCGTCATAGTTGCGGGTGCGGGCAAAGGCGTCCAGGCGCTCTTGCGTAGCCGCCACGATGGCCGCTTGCAGGGCGATGGCACGTTCGCTGGCCTTCTGAGCGATGTAGGCGTTCTTCTCGGCTTCGGTGGCGAACATTGGGCCCAGCACATACTTGGTGAACCACTGGCCGCCAATCTGTTCCACGCCGTCACGCATGGAGAACTGCCAGAACTCACCACCGGAGGCTTGTGCGCCCTCCAGCACGGGATCAGCGCCAAAGTCGTTCAGCAGCGAAGCCGTGAGGGTGGGCGGGAACGAGGTCGACGGATGCAGGGCACGGAACTCGGATTCCGTGACCACTGCGCCGGTTTGTCGAATTCGGATTTCCATGTGTGTCCTCAAGCAATGGCTAGACCAATGTAGGTCGCCGCGTTCACGTTGATATCAATACCAGCCACCTGATTGACGATGAACCCGCTGGTGTCGGGGTCGATGCTGTCGTCGGTCGTCACCTCGGAAGCAGTGGTGTTCAGGCTTAGGTGCGGGTCGTTCGCAGACACGATGCCGCGTGCCGTGTCCCACACAAACCAATCGCCCGTGCTGTCGGTGCGCTTGATCATGATGAATCGAGCGCCCGCCGCAAAGCCGCAGTTGATGGTCTGGCTGCTGCCGTTGCCGGTGTACGAGAACACCTTGCTCACGCCGGGGCAGGAGGCGAAGAGGTAGGCAACGTAGGTTGCACTCGTTGTGTTGTTGGGAGTGTCTTTGACGGTAAAAGTGGTGGACGTTGGAGTCGTGGAGTTCCATGCAAAAGGATTTGATCCCGCCGCATTGGTGCCGTTCAAAATCAGTGCCTGCGCATTGCCAAGGTCTTTGTGATAAACCAACCAGGTGCCAGTCCCACCACCAAGAACTCGCGCTTTCGTTACCATCATTTCCGGGACAGCACTCAAGTTGTGATTGAGTGTTTGAGCCGTCGATGATCCACCGTTGCCCGTGTAGCACACCTGATCAAAGAAGCCGGGGGCGCGGCGAAGGAAATAGTTAATGTACGTTCTGGGGCTAAGGTTAACCGCTCCATACAAGGTGTCAGCCCCCACACTAACGCCGTTCATGTCAAATGACTTTAGTGTGTCCGTGCTGCTTGCATCCTCCGCAGCGGTCCCACTTGACACCACAAAACGCAAAGCCCCACGAAGCCTGTCCCACCAAGGGCGAGCAAAGCCAGCGCCAGATGTTCTATCAAACGTGGTTACCAAATCAGGAGCAAAGCCGACTCCGGTAACAGCCGTATCCGCTCCCGTCCCGGTTCGCGCAATAGCGCTGTAAACACTCGCCCCACTTGTCGGCGTACGCATGGGACCGCGACGGATGGCGATGTAGATGTAGGTTGCAGAAGTTCCAAGACTGCCTTCCGGCTGAAAACCGGTGGCTGCCGGATAGCCAAAATTCACTGTTGCATCTTCAGCTGCGGAAGTGTTCGCCTGAACAAAAGCGTCGTTGGACATTGACCAGCCACGCATCGTGTCAAACATATACCAACCGCCCGAGGCGTTGGTCTTTTTCATGAGGAGCCATTGAGGCTCCCATCCCAAAGTCTGGAATGGAGCAACTTGGCTTCCGTCAGTCGTGAAGCTCCCGCACTGGATCAGGCCATCGGAGGTGGTGTCGTGGGCGAAGAGGTAGGCGACGTAGGTGCCTCCGCTGGCGTTCACATCAGTGCTAGTGCCAAGACTAAACACAGAAGCCGTCGCCGCAGTGCTGTTCCACAGGGTTGTATCGCTTGCCTGAGCGTTCGTCAGGTTCAGCTGAATTCCGTAGGCCGCGCTAGTCAGGCTGTTGTGGTAGACCTGCCAATTCCCAGTGGTGTCTGTACGCTTGACGATGATGCAGCCCGGAACAGATCCGAGCGAGTGCGAGATGGTTCGGCTAGAGCCAGTGCCCGTCCACGTCACCACATCAAAGAACTTCGGGGCCTTGCGGAAGGTCCAGGAGACAATCGAAGCACCAGTGTTATTAACGTATGTGGTATCTGACCCAATGGAAAAGCCATTTGAGTTAAAGGCTGTCAGTGAGTTGGCTTGAGAAGTAGACGCAATAGTCTGGTTGCTGCTCAAAACCAGATTGGTCCCTCGGGCGGTATCAAACAGCCCGTGATTACTGACCCCACGATCTTTTATCCAAACCAGCCCGCCCTTACCCGCCAGATCAATGCCGTTGGTGATCGTCTGCGTAGAGCCGTTGCCGGTGTACAGGTACGTGGAAAAAACGTCCTCCACGTAGGTCTTGCCGTCAGCGGACGAAGTATTCGCGCTAAACATTCGCCGCCTTACAGGTAGTTCAGACCCGCCACACTGCCCCACCAATAGGTGCCGTCAGCAGTGAAAACGATCTTGTCGCCCTTGCTGGCCGTGCTGGTGAGCGTGGGCGTGGTGCTACCGGGCCACTTCACCGCAGCGGGGAAAGTCACCGTACGCGAACCCGTGCCGTCTTGCTTGAGCAGCAGCAGGAAGGACTTGCCCGCAGTCGCCGTGGGGAAGGTGAAAGTGCAGTTGCCGGTCAGCGTGAGGATCTGCACGCCAGCGGCGCTAATGTCGATGGTGTAAGCCGTGCCAGTGTTTGCCGTGACGACGCCCTCGGTGTAGCCGTTTACCGTGGGGGCCGACAGCGTATTGCCCCACGAAGCGTTCGTACCATCGGTGACGACAAACTTGCCCGCGTTGCCGGTTTGCGAGGGCAGCGCAGCAGAGAAAGCCTGCGCGATCACGAAGGCGGTCGTGGCGATCTGCGTGGTGTTCGTGCCAGCAGTGGCGGTAGGAGCCGTGGGCGTGCCAGTGAGCGCAGGAGAGGCGAGATTAGCCTTCGTCCCCAGTTCGCCCTGAACATAAGCCGTGGTGGCAATCTGGGTCGTGTTCGTGCCGCCAGTAGCCGTGGGAGCCGTGGGCGTGCCGGTCAGAGCAGGCGAGGCAAGATTGGCCTTCGTGGCAATTTCGCCCTGAACGTAGGCAGTCGTCGCAATGCGCGTGCTGTTGTCGCCACCCGTAGGCGTCGGAGCAGCAAGGCGACCATTGGCAGAGACAAGGTAAAAGCTCGTACCGTCGTAGTAGGCGGCGCACAGGGCACCGTTAGCGATGATGCCCGACACCAGCGCAGAGCCACTCACATCCACCAGCGACTTCGTGCCCAGCGCATTGACTTGCAGCGTGGCCGCGCTCGTATTGGCGTGAGTAGCCTTGAACAGCACCACCATGCCGCTCGTATAGGCAGCAGGCGCCGGCGACAGCGTGACGGTGTAGTCATTGACCGTCGAGCCTTGCGCTTCGGTGCCGGTGGATACGACCAGGCCGGAGAAGCCCGCAAACGAGTTCAGCAGCGCGTTTTTAATCAGACGCAGATGATCGTCGCCAGCGCTCTTAGGATCGGTCGCGGTCGGGTTCGTGGCGACCAAACCGCCGATGTAGCTCGTAGTCTCCAGTGCCATTTATCGCCTCACTTTGATCTGCATGGAGCCAGTCACCGGCATCCCCTTGCGATCAGAAAACTTCCTCACAGCCTCCATTGCGGAGGCCACATAACCCGTCAGTGCAGCCACTTGCGGCTCATCACGAACGTACTTCGCACCCTCCAGCGCAGCGGCGTACAGGTACAGATCCGGCGCGTTTTCCAACAGCCAGTTCGTCGTGTTCGACACACTCAGTGCAGCGATTTTGGGCAAGTAGTAAAGCGTGGCCGTTGTGCCCGTGCTCGCCCCGAAAATGCGAATTTGGCCGTTCTCAAAAGCGAACTTGGACAGCGGCTCGGGCGTCGTGCGAAGCGGCTGGCTTTGGTAGTCCAGAGGAAACGTAGTCCCGCCCACCACCACCTCAATCTTCGACAGCGACCCAAAGCTCGCGGGCAAAGCCGCGTACTCGCCTGTCGTCACCAGCGTGGTACTCGTTTGCAGATCCTTGGCGCTCAGCTCACGAAACAGCATGGCTTCGGCCACACCAATGAACGTGGGAATCTTGCTAGTCAGGTCCGTGCGATGCAGGTACGCAGCAACCTCGCTTTGGAGTTCGGCGTAGTTCATCGCTTGAGGTACGCGTCAAAGGTGGCGAATGCCGGGTTGGCCTGGATGTATTCGCGCACCCGCTTCTTTCGCTCGTTCTGGTCAGGGATCGCCAGCAGTTCGGCATACACATGCATGGGGATGGTCGCCACATGGCGCATCTCGCCCCAGCGCTCACCCGCCGTGTGAGCACGCTTGGCCTTGGCAAACTCCAAGATCGGCTCAACGTCTTGCGAGGTGTGCTTGACCACCTCATCGCCTTGATAGATCAGGCGGGTATGAACACCGTATTGGTCGGTGCCCTCGTCAAGAGTAAAAGATTCAACGGGTGTCATCGGCGCTTTCCCAGCGATGGATGCACTCATCATCCAAACAGGTAAAGCACGACACGCAAAAAAAGGGGGAGCCGAAGCCCCCCCAATCGCTCACGGAGATAGTGGATTAACCGCCGGTCAGGTCGGCCACCTTGGCCAGAGCCTTGGGAGCGCGCACAGCCAGGGCGCAGTCAGCGGTCACAAGCACGCGCTCGCTGTCGCCGGTTTTGCCCAGTTCCTCGGTGCGGAAGCCGTCGAGGTAGGCCATTTCCATGAAGTCGGTGTTCAGCAGGTGAACATCGGTGCTGCCCGCCATCAGGTAGTGCGGCACGATTTCCAGTTCGCCAAAGTCGGACATATACACATCAGCGCCGCCGATGATGCGACCCTGCTCCTTCTTGCTGACCTGGTAGCGGTTGACCGCGATACCAGCGAAGCTGGAGAACACGCCCTTGTGGTTCGGGGACATGATGACCATGCGCGGCACTTCGCCAGAGTTGACGTAGGCAGATTGCACCACGGTCTTGAGCAGCGCTTCGGTGAAAGCGCGGCCCGTGCCAGCGGTGGGGGCCGTGGTCGGAGCGCCCGAGGTCCAGGCTGCGGTCGAACCACCAGCACCGTGCGAGGTGTTGGCGTTGTTCTGCACACCCAGGCCGCCAGACTTGCCAGCCACCGAGGTCGTCGGGGCCACAGCGGCGTTAGCGGACACAATCATGGCCTCGATATCGCGCTTGATCTCCAGCATCGCCTTGGCCTTGATGTAGGCCAGTTCAGAGCCGCGGCCAGCCTTCTTCACGATGTTGGCACGGCGCGAGACACCGGGCTTTTTCGCAAAAATCTGCATGTAGTTGCCCACACGCTCGGTAGCGGTCTGAGCGTCCAGCGTCACATCGTCGCCGTCAATCTGCGCGTTGTCCTTGTTGGCGGTAGCCAGGGCATCGCGTTGCCACTCATGCAGGGTGTTGGTCGCAGTCACGCGGCCAATGGCACTGAGCACCGGGGTTTCGGTGGGCGAGGTGTTGTAGATTTTGTCGGTCAGGTCTTCACGATCGCCCTTGAGAGAGGCTTTCTGATAGAGGTTGGTCGGCACAGCCATTTCAATGCTCCTTCAATTTCAACGTAGGTACGCAGCCAGGTCGTTCAACTTCGCGCGACCGCCTTGGAAGCGCTTTTCCAGTTGCACGCTCTTGCGCTGCTGGGGCGTCGGGTTAGCCTTGCTGGGCAACTTGGGCGCGCTATCGACCTTCTGTTTCACGGCGGGCTTTTGGGCTTGCAGTTCCCGATACGCCACGGCATCGCGCATCAGGCGAACCAGCCGGTGATCGAAAACATTGCCCAACTCGTCGTTCGTGAACCCGTAGGTCTTTGCCGCCTGGCCGTACACCGATGCCAACTTGTCTCGATCAATGCCATCTTTTTGCAACTCGGCCCATGCACGTTGATAGGCTTGCGCCTTCCACTGCTCGGCTTGTTGCTGCTGACGCTGAGAAATGGCCTGTTTCTCGGCGGCAATTTGCTGATCCATCTGGTTCAGCACGGCAAAAATCGACTGTTGGCGCTGGTTCTCAGCCACCCATGCAGCCGGGTCGGATTGCGCCAATTGCGCCATCTCATCCTGACTGCGAAGTCCTGCCAATTGCACAATCGCCGCCCGACTAGCTTCGGCGCGCTGCACATAGTCCTTGGCGAACTCGTCGTATTTCGATTTCAGGTGCTCGACGGCTTGGTGCTCGCGCTGCGCCAGCTCCTGCGTCTTGCGGGTGTAGTCCGCTTGGCGCTGATAGCCTTTGACTAGCTCGGCTTCCTCAACCTCTAGCTCCTGCTCGGTGCCGTCATCACCTTTAACGGTGACTTTCAGTTTGCGCTCGGGTGCAGGCGTGTCCTCGGCTTCTTCCTCAGACTCCGATTGCTCGTCGTCCGATTCTTCCTGTCCGTCGCTTTCCGCGTCGTCCGTATCGCCTTGGGCGGTGGACTCGTCGGTGTCGGCCTCGAGTTCCTCTTGCGCGGATTCCTCATCGGGAGTGTCCGCAAGGAACGAAGCCAGGTCGCTCAAGGAGTCGGGTGCGTTTTCAGCGTGTCCGTCCATTTCGCTTTCTCTCAGTCTGGTGCCTTGCCCTCATGTCCCCAGGGCTTGGCGCGTCGCCTCTCGGCGGTCGCTAATTGGCGGGGGATCGCCGTCTAACCTACCTTGCGAAGAAACCGCTTTGCAAGCGATTCGTTGCGCTCACGATCGAGGTTGATGCGGTGCTGCGCCAGCTTGCCGTTTTCAACCATGCTCGTCAGAAGCCCCTCAAACTTGTCCGTCAACTTCACCAACTGCAACAGCAGCAATTGACCCTCACGGTCGCGCACAGGGCAGTCCTTCCATTGCTGGATGACCGCATCCTTGAGTTGGAACATCGCCTCTTGGAACGCCGGGTTGTCCAGCACCAAGGCCGCCTCCTGCGCTCGTTGAACCTGCTGTTGCTCAGTCATTGCAAACAGTGTGCATAAAGGTAAAGCGTCAAGCCATGAGCAGCATTTCGATGTCCTCATCGTCCTGCATCTGCCGCGCCAGCAGGGCAATGCGCGCCACCTCCACCCAGTCTTGCGCCGACTCAAGTGCAGGCAACTCCACGGGGATGCTGAAATGGGCAACGAGCACTTGCAACCAATCCAGGCGGATCACCTCATGCGGTACGCGCTCGTCCAGTGCCTTGAACACCCGCGTCTTGCGCTTGCGCGAGGTCGTCTTGGCCTTCTCAATGGCCTGCTGCGCTTGGCGCTCTGCGGCCTCCCATTCGTCCGCATCCTCCACGGTATCGAAGATATGGATACGCTTGCCCCGCTTGATATAGACCTTGCGGCCCATCTCAAAGCCTGCATTGCGCGCCACCTCGCCCCCGCTGGCGCTGGCCTGCGTAGCCTGTAGCGTGAGCGCGGCAATCTCGCCCGAGGCGTTGCCGTTCGTGGAAGTCTCTCCCGAAGCGCCTGCGCCGGCCGCTTGGAGCGTAAGCGTTGCCACAGACCCCGACGCATTGCCGTTGATGACCGTCGAGCCGCTGGCCGTCGCACTCGCAGCCGTCAGGCTGATCGCATCCAGTGAACCACTGGCCGCGCCATTGATAACCGTAGTGCCCGAAGCGCTTGCGCCAGCAGCCGTCAGCGCTACGGCGTCAACCGAGCCACTCGCTGACCCGTTAATGACGGTCGTGCCGCTAGCCGAAGCGGCAGGCGCAGACAGCGATACAGCGCCAATGGCACCGCTGGCATCGCCGTTGACACTGCCCGATGCCCCCTGCCCTAGCAGCAGCGGCAGCAGCATCAGATCACCTCAAACGTGATTTCAAAGGAAACGTTGCCCACCGAGGCGACCGTGCCCTGAACGAATTTCAGGCCCGTGTTCTCTCGCACGTAAAGCTCGGCACCTTCGTTGCGGATGAACTCAGCACCCATGGCCGACTGAATGCCCGCAGGCGCGGAGGTTTCTTCTGTGAACACCCAGCGGGTCGCCAGCCATGCACCCGAAGTCGCGCCCGCCGTAGGACCCGTGCGGGCCGTGATGCTGGACGACAGCGCCGCATAGTTCGTGTCCAAGCGGCTGATCGTCAGCGCCGTCGAAACCGTGCCGTCTGTCGTATTGGCCGTGCCACCCGTGCCCACCGCTGTCGTGCGAAACAGATCCAACTGCACACCCAGCGTGCCCGTCACCGCCGTGTCCGTGTCCACATACGCAAACGCCGACAGCACCCGCAGGGTCTTGCCGCTGCCGGTGGCGTTGAACAGGTCAAGGTACACCTTGGACGCACCCACCGCCTGAGAGGGGCACAGCAGGCGATAGGTGGGATTGCCTCCAATGTCGCCGTCCGAGTTCGCCACGATGACGACCTGGTGCTCTTTGGAGTTCACCAGATGGGTCGCCACCGTAGCGCCAGACCCCGGCGTGACCAGAATCGAATCGTTTGCCAGGCTCATCGGTTGATGTACAGCGGCGTTGTGAAAGTCACGGTGAAGGTGCCGTTCGTACTCGACACCGACCCGCCAAAATCAACCATCGTCACAAGCTTGTCCGTAGACGCCGTGCCAGTGTTAACAAACACGCTAGCGGCCAGCGCCGTGATGGTGGAACTTGCCCAACTCGGATTGCTGAACGTGATCGACACCCGGTTGTTCGTCGTGTCCACCGAGGAAACCGTCGCCGTAACAGCGGTCCCGCCGGCCGAGTAGCCCGTGCCCGTGACCTCGTTGGTCACATCGGAGCGGTTGACCCAGGCATCGAGGTTGGCCTCGCTCGGCACGCTGGTGTGCAGCAGGCACTTGAACGATGCGGTGCCAAAGTTAATCGACCCGTTGGCCAGATGCAGCGGCAAGTTAGAGTAGTTCGCGCTTGCCATTACATGATCCCTTGGGCGCGACCATCAGGACCGCGAACGATGGTTTTGGGGCGGTTCAGCGACTCCAGCGCCATGCGAAATCCGTCAATCGAGGCGGCCAGGGCATTGTTCATGTCGGCGCTACCCTCCAGATTGGTCGGCGCGGCGGCCTGCTGCTTGAGTTGCTCAATGTAAATTTGCGTCTGCGCTTGCAGCTCGGCTTTCCAGCGCTCAAAGTCGATGCGCTGCTGCTCCAGTTGCGCGTCGTATTGCGCCTTGATGGCTTCGCGCTCGGCGTCGCGGGCATCGTTGGCCGCTTGCAGTTGCAAACTGGCGCGGGTTTCTTCCAGCTTGGCCTGCATTTGCGCCTGCGTCTTTTGGATATCGGCTTGCATCTGCGCGGCAAACTTCTGCTGGTCGGCCTGGAGCTTCATCTGCTCGATCTGCACCGGCAGCGGTGGCGCGGGCGGCTGCGGCGGCAGCGTCGTCGGGTCTTGGAAGAACGACTGCACATCCTTGAAGCCAGCGTTTTCTGCGAGCTTCGTGGCGGTGTTGTAAATGTGCTTGGGCGTTGCCAGCCCGAACTGCATCCCCTGCATTTGCAGTTGCAGCAAACTCCCCAGTTGCTGCGCTTGGGCGATTTTGTCGCCCGTGCCCAGGCCGACATGGATGGTCATGTCGTACTGATTGCGCCACTCCTGCGGGTCAAACTCCACAAACTCGTCGCGCAGGCGAAACGCCAGACGATCCATGCCGCCATCGGTCAGCGTCTTGAGGATGCCTTGGAACGTGGGCTTAAGCAGCACCTCCGCGAAGATGCGGGCAATCAGTTCAATGCGCTGCTGCGCCGCCGATTGGTCGATCTGGCGGCCCGTAGCCGTATTGTTCAGGCTGTCGGGGTTCAGGCCCATCGACGTACGCGACACGCCCGTACGGTTCTCTCGCAGCCCCTGCACGTACTCCAGCATCGGCATGGACGCGCCCGCAGCAAACGGCACTACGTCCGGCACGATGCCATTAACGTCGCGCGTGCGGATGATCCCGCCGGGGCGTGAGTCCAGCAGGTCATCGATGTTCGCCATCGGACTCCACTGAGCATCCGTCAGCACCTTCGTGCGCGGGTTGTTCGTCAGGTACAGGTTATTGAGCGTCTGGCGCAGCAGTTCGGTGTGCAGCTTCTGCAAGTCCGACACAATCTCGGCCAGGCTCTGGCCCGCCCAGCGGTGCGTGTTCAGCACCGGCGAGGCCGTAGCAATCGGCACATGCGAGACTTCCTCAACCTTGAGGATCTTGTCTTGCAGACGCCACACCGCCAGGCGCTCGGCAATACCATCGCCGTCGCGGTCGGCCAGGACATACTCGATTCGCAGATAGCCGTCCTGCTGAGACTTGTCCAACTCGTCGGTGTCCGCGTCCCAGGATTCATCCTCAACCTCGCGCTGCATCAGGTTGCGATCCGATGCGCTCAGGTCTTCCTCATCGACCTTGAAGCCCATTTGCTTGAGGTCCGAGGCCGTCACTTCCATGATCCGGCAGACGTACGGGCAGTCTTGCAGCAGGGGAGAAGTCCACTGTGCATCCACCAGCAGGTCGTTCGGATCGAACGCCTCGACGCGAACCACTGAATTAGTCTCAACGCGCTTGAGCCTGCCCGTGTGGACATTCATCACCAAGCCCGTTGCCGCATCGGCCACCTGCTCAGTGCGGATTTCCTGGATCTCTGCGCCCTCCTCTTGGAGCATCAGAGCCAGCATTTCGTCCGTCGCGCCCTGGAACGGGATGGGCACCACACTTTCCTTCGTTTCCTTGCGCCACATCACCGCCGAATTGCCCGTCATCAGGGCATCTTTGATCGCGGTGTACAGCACCAGAAAGCCGTTGTTCTGCTTGTAGAACACGTAATTGCAGGCGTCGGTGGCCTGCTCTGCGCCTTGCAGGTCGTTGGCCTGGCTCGGCTCAAACGAAACAGCCTTGTCGGTGCTGGTGAAGATTTTCAGCAGCGACGGCAACACCCATTCCACCGTGTCAGACACATCGGAGGCGACGATCTGCGACCAATCTTCCTGCTCGTTGCCGTAGGGGAGCTTGTAGTACTCACGGCGGGAGGTTTCGCGCGTGGCGGCCAGTTCGCCCCACACGTACTTACCGGCTGCGTCTTCCTTGTCTTGCAGCAGCTTGAGCAGGGCGTCGTCCTGCATCCTCATTCGGCCACCTTGCGCTTAGTCACTTTGGGCGGCTCGTCCTGCTTAAGCAGAGGGTGAAGCACATCGGCCAGCCGGTCGGCAGCGTCACGGCGGCCTTGGCAGACCAGACGGATAAGCTCTTGCAGCTCGGGATGGGTCATGGTGGATACTCCTGAGCCTGAATATCCACACTGGTAAAGCGTTGACCTCTACTAACTTCTACAAGTCAACTGCTTCTTGGTGAACGGTTTAGGGTGCAGAAAGCCAACCCTACCTAGAGGGTGCTTCCTGCGTACTGCTTCCCGGAGCCACGGCCTGAGAGCACAGAGATTGGTCGAACGACAGCCGCCAATCCTTGGAATCCTTCTGCGGGACTGCGACCCACACCTGTCGGGCGATTCCATTACGCCAAAACCCGTCAATGCCTTGATCCTGCTGGCACGCCAACCCGATACGCAGTCGTCCAATATCGGGCCGCCAAAAAGCAAAAAGCCTCTAGGTTCTGCTTTCCGAGGCGCAATCTCGTTGCCATTGAAGGCAGAAAGCAGAAGCTAGAAGCCTCTCGCCTAGCGATTGCGCCACTTGACGGGAGCAATCATCCAAAGTGGTAAAGCGGTCTATGCCACGTAGCCGCGCGACCTGTATTTGATCGGCGCTACCGACCCACTAGCGTTGCTCATGATATCCGCAACCAAGCACGTATAGCGCCACGCGTCCGCACCGTGGCTGAATTGATCGTGCAGCGGCGCGCCCGCCTCTCCCGTCTTGTTGCTGATATTGCGCCGGTAGCGTTTCAGACACTCCAGCAGACCCGCCGCCTTCGTCTTGTCAAAGTAGGTGCGAGGAAACACCAGCCGAGCCGCCCTAATGCCATCTTCCACATGCATGTTCGGGGTTGCCTCCACCGTACAGCCCAGCGCCTCCAAAATCTCTTGAGCGCTCTTGCCCGTCTTGAAGTCCTTGGCAAACCCATCGTGCGGCAGGTAGTGAACACCCCAGTTCAAAGGCATGGCCTTCAACTGCGCGGCATAGTCGGCTAGCGTGCGATGCGAGTCCTCAATGTAGCCCACCACCCGAAGCTCAGAGGCGGCCTTTTGCACCAGGACGATCGCCATTTTGTCGTTCCATCCCAGGTCCCACACGGCATGGGTGCGTAGCAGCGGGTCGGCAGGCACATCGCGGATGCGCCCCTCCGCTTCGGCCTTGCTGATCTCGTCAAAGTAGATAGCACCCTCTACAGCGGGCTTGCAGCGGCCTTCCCAGATCCAGTTGTAGACCTCGGCCTTAAGGGTGGCTTGGGCGTGTCGGCGCTCCATGTCCAGCGTGCTCGGAAACCACGGGTTGTCCGACCAATTCATCTCCACCACCTTGCAGTCGGGCGGCGTGTTCAGCACGAATCGCTCGTTAGTCGGGTCCGAATCCAACTCGGGGTTGTACGTCACCCACACCTCAGAGCCTTCCTTGCGGATGGTGGGGATCAGCACGGACCAAGAGCGGTCGGAAATCGTCTGCGCCTCCTCGCACCACACGATATCGACCCCCTCAAAGGACTTGATGCTGTCCACAGTCATGTCGGACAAGCCAGCAAAGAAGAATTCTGTGCCGTTCTTGCCGCGGATCGTGGTTTGCAGCACCTCATAGAACGAGTCCAGGCCAAGGCGGCGGATCTGGTCCTTTAGAAGCTGGTGGACCGACTGCTGGATAGAGTTTTGCACCTCTCGCGTACACAAGATACGCAGCGGCCTGGAGGTGCCCTGCACCAGCAGCGCAATGGCTACGCCCCAGGACTTACCCGAGCCTCGACCGCCTTTGATGACCTTGTAGCGCGCTGGCGAGAACAGGAAGTCCAGTTTGCTCGCTAGCTCAATTTCCACCGGGTGCCTTGAAGGAGATAGTCCAGTGCTGGTGAACCGGGTTGTTCGCATCGCCCGTGACGGACTGTTCAACCTTATCGCGCCACAGGTCAGGGCGACGGTTCTTGAGCCAGAAGATGGCGGCGGTCGTATCCGGGGGATAGCGCTCGGTGTACTCGGTAATGTGCTCTTTGCCGTCAGGCGAGGCGCTGATCTTGACTGCGCTGTGTTCGTAGCCAGTGGCTCGTTTGAACAGCTTGTCAGCCACTTCCGCGTCGGCCAAAGCCTTGCCTTCCCTTAAGGACTCAAGAAAAGTGGGGAATTCGTGCTTCCATGCGTTGATCGTTTGCTCGCTGACATGGAAGAAGTCAGCCAATTCCGTGTCTTTGGCGCCTAGTCGGCAGAGCTTAAGAGCCTGTTCTGCATACTCAGGCCGGTATTTTGTAGGGCGTCCAACAGTCATAACGAGTCCTTACGGGTGTTCGTTGCCCATATTGTTCGGATAGGTAAAGCGGGCATGAAAGACACTCGTCACCCCGCGAAAGCAGGCGGGCGTTCCCCCGTACCACTGGCCGGGTATGACGTACACCGAGCGGCCTTCGGCGTCTTGCTGGCGGGCCAGCAGGCCAATGAACACAAGGTTGTGCAAAGCGCTTCTGACCTGGCCCTCATGCAAGCCCGTGACCTTGATAATGTCGCGGCGGTAGGAATGGCCTTGTTCCACGCAGGACAGGACACTTCGCATGGTGGACGGTTTATGCAGCGGAAGCGGGTGGCCTTTTCTCAGTGTCATTGACATGCTCCGTCTTAGTCGTCGTTCCAGATGGCAAGTAGGTAGCTCGTCGCGGCCAAGGCAAAGGACAGAATCAGCTTGACCTGCACTTGCACGAACAGCACCGGCATGACTACCAGCGCGATCAGCGTTTCGGCGCAGCGGTACTTAAAAGTCCTCACCGCATCAACCCTGCAAACGGTGAATTGAGGTCACGCCAGTAGTTGCCCTGCTTGATCCGGCCCACCACCGACTTCGTGACGCCGTAGGCTTCGCTGATTTCGGCGTAAGAGCCGTAAGCGCTGCGGATCATTCGCGCCTTGTCTACGGACAGCACCACATCGGCACGGGCACGGCGGGCAGCGGTCATCTTCAGGCGGCGCTCCAGGCTGAACTCCTGCTTGTTCATGAACGCGACATGCTCGGCTTGGCTGCGATAGCGGGTGTGGTCAGGGCAGACGCATTCCTTGTTCCCGCACACGGGCACGTAATAGCCCTCGCGGGTGCGCTTTCCCATCAGGTCGAACATCAGGCGGCGCACAGACACCATGCCGCCGTCCTTGTGAACCATGGGCACCTTGTTGGCGGCGTAGCCTTGCCAGAGCCAGCAGTCGCCTTCCTCGACGCAGCGGGCTTTGAGGCTTTCAATCGTGTGGACAGTCTTGGGTTTGCTCATTTGTTTTCTAGGCGGTTGATGCAGCACTGGAGGTAGTTCGCGGCATCCAGCATTTCTTCTTGGAGGTGGGTCAGCCAGTCAACGAGGTAGAGGTCGGGGCGCTCTAAGGTGGTGCCGTACTTGGCGACGCCACGCTGCGACCTTTCCAGGAGCTTCTGGCGCACTTGTTCGACTACGGGGTCGGTCATCGGCCCATCCTCACGTCATGCGGCTGGCTCTTGCCTGCCAGGATTTCAATGATTCGCTTTTCGGTCATGCGGTGGACGCGGTACATCGTTCGTGCGGGCAGTGCATCGAGCATGGCGGCGTAGTCCTCCAGCACCGAGCGCACGGCATGGATACCCTCGCCGTCCAGGCGAATCACGCCCGACTCACCGAAGCGGCGACCGGCGCGAGCCATTGCGGCCACGGCGTCATCCAGCAGGCCCGAGGCGTCTTGCGCGATGCCCTGCATGACGATGGTTTCCATCAGGTTCACGGCGTCACTGACCACGCGCCAGTCGTCTTCGGTGGGGCAAGGCGCTGTCTCCAGCGAGTGCAGCCCCTGGTACATGCGCGTGAGTTGATGGCGGCGGAAATCCGCGGGCAGCGGCTCGGTGGGACTGGCCGTGATTTCGTGAAGCAGCGTGTAGCGGGTCTTGTGCTTTCTCATGCCATGAGCCTCCGGTGCGTTTCGTTGATTGCCTTGAGTTCGCTCATCTTTCGCAGGGTCCAGCGCAGGCGGGTGCCGTGCCAGCCGCCAGGGCCGGTATGGCAGGCTTTGCACAGCGGGATCGAGATGAACCACATACCCTGTTCCGGCTCATGCACTTCACTGGGACCGGGTGCGCCACACACGATGCAGTCCAGTTCTGCGACCCGTGCGGCCTGCTGGCGCTCGTCGGCGGTCTGCTTTGGCTTGTTCTTGCTTTGCATTACTGAGTTGCCCTGTCAATCTGTCGGTTAGACGCTTCCTGGCTGCGCCACACATCAATACGAGCCTGTGCGGCAACCATTTCCCAGCGCAGTTTTTCCTCAACCTCCACCGCCGCCTTGATCCCGTCCAGCAGCGCGACGTAATCGGCGTGGGCGTAGGCGTACTGCTCCCGTGCATTTGCGGCTTCTGCGCGGCACTCGGCCATCAGCAGCGCCTTTTTGCTCTTGCGGTATTCCTCTAGGTAGACGCGGGCGGCTTTGGCTTCGGCGTACTTGCTGGCGTTCTTCAGCAGGTAGTCAATGGCTTGGTGCGGATCAATCTGCCGGGTCATAGGAACTCCGGCTGGTAGACGCCAAAAAGGCGGGCGAGCTTGTCGCGCATCTGGTCCAGCGCCGTATCCCACTCCACATCAACCCACTGCCCGTCTTGGCCGGTAATGAGCGCTCTCCACGGCTTGCGGGTCTGGCGATAGAACACGATGGCTTCGGCCTGGTGCAGTGCGGCCTGCCTCACGGCTTGCTTCCACCAAGTCGGGCGCTCCAGACGCTCGCGGCGCTTGACCTCGATGGAGTAGCCGGGGATGCAAAGCACATCACCCTTGGAGACATGGCGCGGGTCCGTATTGCGCGTGACCACGACGCCAAGCTCATCGGTCAGGAGCTTGGATAGCTCCCTTTCAGCGCGGGCACCCTTGGCTCGGCTGTTCACCGGCTTCTTGCCGGGACTGCCGTACATGTTGTGGTCGCCACTCACTCGCCCGCCCCCTCAAACGTGCCAAGCAACGACGCCTTCACGTCCACGGTCACGCCAGCGTTCAGCAGCCAGCCATACAGGCGCTGGGCGACCACGCTTGTTACGTCCAAGCCGTCATCGGGCAGAGACTTGTCGTGATTGATTTCCAGAAGCACTACCGTCTTTTTCATCTTTCATTGCCCTCACTAGTTCCTGATCGATTCCTGCGTAAAGAGACTCTTTTGCTAGCTCCTGCGCCCTGTGCCATGCGTGTGCTTTGAAGCCGGGCATGCAGGCCATGCGCTTGAGGTGAGCCAACATCGACTCATAGGCGCCGGTCAATCTCCAAAGCCCCTGCGTTGGCTGATTGCCGACTGCTTGGTCGGTGCGGGACCGCTCCATGCCGCAAAGCGGGTTTGCTCGCCTGCGTAGAACAGGTCGATCACGCCGCAGCGCCCTTGACGGTTCTTCGCAATCGAGAGGCGGGCGTAATGCTTCCAATCCGGCCCGAGGTCCGGGTCGTTCATGATTGGCCGCTTGATGAACAGGATCACATCGGCGTCCTGCTCAATCTCGCCAGAGTCCCGAAGGTCCGACATTTGCGGCATGGCGTCGGCGCGTTCCTCGGCCTTGCGGTTCAACTGCGCGAGGCACAGGACGCAGATTTGCAACTCCTTTGCCAGCGTCTTGAGGCCGCGAGAAATCTCGCCCAACTGCGCGTTGCGGTTGGCCTTGGGGTCCAGGCCGGTCATCAGGCCGATGTAGTCCACCACCAGCACTTCCAGCCCTTGGGTGCGCTTGGCAGCGCGAGCCTTGGCACGAACCTGATTCAGGTTCAGACCGCCCTGGTCGGAGATACGCAGGCTCAGGCTCTTGGCCTTCTCCACGCCGTCCATGACGCGGTTCCAATCAATCCCCTTGGCGGGGCGCTTGACCAGCGACAGGCTCACATCGCCCAGCATCGCCGTCAGGCGGTCGCGCACTTCGGCTTGCGACATTTCCATCGACAGCAGGGCCACAGGGCGCTGGCTTGCCATGTGAACGCCAATCGTCAGACCTAGCGCCGTCTTACCCATGGAGGGACGCGCACCGACGATGACCAGTTCGCCGGGGCGCAGACCACCCTCAAGGTAGTCGTCAAGGTCGATCAGCCCCGTAGACCAGGCCGTGACCTCGCCACGGTGGCGGCGGTCCAGCAGGTCGGAGTGTTCGATCATCCCCTCGTACACGCCGACCCAATCGTCTTGCGGGGAGTCGGTCAGCAGCTTGGCGAGCTGGCCCTGTGCGGCTTGAACGCGGTCCTCAATCGGCGTGGCGTGGTCAATCGCCAACTCGCTGATCGTGGCGCTCACAGCCATCAGGTCGCGGCTCTTGGAGCGCTCAAAGATGATTTCCGCGTACCGAGCCATGTTCCCGGCGCTAGGGCGGTACTGCGCCAACTCCAGCAGTTCGGCAACGCTGGTGCGTTCACCCATCGCCTCGGCCACGGTCAGCACATCGCAGGACTTGCCCGACGACAACTGGCGCGAGATTTCGGCATAAACCTCGCGGTGCAGGTCGGTCGTGAAGTGTTCGGGGCGCAGACGGTCGCTAATGCGGTCGTAGGCAGAGCCATCAAGCAGCAGGCCACCCAACAGGGTCTGCTCGGCATGGAGGTTCGCCAACTCGCTCATGCAGCCTCCTTGACCTTGTTCTCGTAGTTGCCCTGCACGACCTTCGCAAAGTTCTCAGCCTTCACCAGCCAGCCCAGGTCGCAGGAGGTCCACACGCCAGAGCGGCCAGAGAGGAAATCGCTCTGTGCGACGTAGCCAAAGAAGCGGTCGAACCAATCGAGGCCCTCGGCTTCGGTCGTGGCGTAGCGCTCGCCCGATTGCTTGGTCTTGGTCAGCAGCCAACGCCAGCGGGCGGTGAGGTCTTTAGCCCGTTGGCCTTCCCACAGCTCAGGCTTGGGTTGAGGCAGGTTCGGCAGGTGCTTGGCGTAGAGGGCAAGGATCTGGCGATGCGGACAGGTCGGCAGCACGGCTGTCGACAAAGAAGACGAAGTCTTCTTAACTTCCTGTTCCTGTTCCTGTTCCTGGCTTCGATGGGGCTTCGAAGGGGCTTCCAAGGGGCTATCGTTTTGAGCCTCTTTCGAGGTCAGTTGGAAGGCCGTTCCGTACTCAGCCAGGAAGGCCGTTTTCAGAGGGGAAGAGGCCATCTTTTCGACCTCTTTGCGGATGCCCACCACACGCTTGTCGTTGGCGTGCAGAGACTCACCGATCTGGTACGCGGCCATCTTGACCACGAAGACAGTCTCAGCAGCCTCATCAAACTTGCAAAAACCCGCTTCGATGAGCCTTGCAAGGGCCTTCGAAGCCCCTTCCATGCCCAGGCCGGTTTCGTGAGCCATGTACATGACCGGGCAGTAATAGACGCCCAGCATGTTGCTGTGCGGGCTGGTCATCAGGTACAGCGCCAGCACTTGCGCCTGCGGGTCTTGACGCAGTTGCTTGCCGGTTTCGCCGGTCCAGAAGCGCGGGGAAACAATGCCGTAGTCGCGCATCAGAAGCCCCTGCGACCGTACTGCTTGTGATCGTCACCACCGGCCCGTACTTCCCACTTGGGCGGCACGTAGGGCTGGCGGCTGCTGCTGTTGGTGATGCGCTGGGGCACATCCAACTGCACGCGAGGCGCGAAGAAGTGAGAGCCAGGACCGCTAGGAGACAGCGGGCCGATGTTCAACTGCTTGCTCATGCTGCCTCCCGCTTGCGGAAGGGGATCACCAGCGCCGACCGAGGCTGCGCCTTGGGCAACTTGGCAATCGCTTTAATGAGAAGGGCCTGAGCCACATCGTCAACAGGAGCGCCCAGCGTCTGCGCGTAGTGCGCTAGCGAGGCAATCGTTTCGTCCGTCATTTCGAGTTCGACTTCCTTGTGCATCTGGGTACTTTTTTGTCTTGTTGTTGGAAGGACTAGGCGCTTTTCAGTGGCTCTCGCTCACATGTAAAAGGCATTGATCGAGGCTTCTGCCTCTCGCACCATCGCGGCATGGGCTTTTTCTTGCTCAAGCTGCGTCAGGCACAGGTCGCGCACGACGGTGGCGACTTGGCAGCGACGGCGCTGTGCTTCTTCCACGACCTGCTCGTACTGCTGCTGAGTCAGGCTGACCTTGACGCAGTGATCGCGGACATGGGATCGGTTGGAATACATTCCTGCACCTCCTTCACCGAACGCTGGTTTTGGCTTTGCGCTGCGCGGCTTTGGATGCCGCCATCTCGGGCCAGTACAACTGCCAATCGTTTGGCCTCAAATCCCTACGTGTGACTAACCCTTTCGTGGCATCCTCAACTGCAACGCATCGCTCCAGCGGAACGCCCCGCTCTTTCCAGTTGCCAACGGCCTGCACGGTCACGCCCAACAGGGCGGCCAACTTGGCGGGGCCACCGACGGCCTGCGCTGCTTTTTCGATCGGGGATTTGTCCATGCCCAAATCATACACAATCCGTGTATCTAGTCAACAGTCCGTGAATGCAGGGGTCAAAAATGACCCCATGACCCCGTGGCAAATCGTTGAGGCCGAACTAAAGCGGCGTGGACTCAGCAACAAGTGGCTGGCCGATACGCTTGGCGTGACGCCTGGCGCTGTGACGAATTGGAAGAACAGAGGGATTCCAGCCGCTATGGAGCGGCCGGTCGCGGAAGTCTTCGGGTGGAAGGTCGATCAGCTCGCCGGGCTTGAGCCAATCGAAAACCTAGGTCAGCCCAGGCCGCTATCGGAGGAAATCAAGATTCCGCAGTTCAAGACCGGTGGAGCGATGGGCAATGGCGTGGTGCTGCGTGACCAGCCAGGAATCATCAAGAGCTGGCAGGTATCGGCCGAGTGGATTCAAAAGAACGTTCGCAACTTCACGGCTCACAAGAACCTAGCGATCGTGACGGGCTTTGGCGACTCCATGCGCCCGCTCTTTAATCCAGGCGACCCGCTCATCATTGACACGGGCGTCACCACAGTGGACTTCGATTCCATCTACTTTTTCCGCGTGGCCGACGAAGGATTCATCAAGCGTCTTCAGCGCGTCCCCGGCGAGGGCCTGGTTGCCATCTCGGAGAACAAGGGTTACCGTGATTGGACAATTCGCGAGGGCATGGATTTCCAAGTGTTCGGCCGAGTCATCAAGGTCTGGCGAGGCGAGGACTTCTGATATGCAAACGGAACCGGGACGAGTCTCCATCTTTCAGGACTATCGGTATTACGCCGTCTGGTGGGCCTTCTGGTGCGGTCTGCTCACGGCCTTGCAGCCATATCTTGGGCCAGAAGAATTCTTCTGGAGGTCAAAAGGCATTCTGTTGGCGTCAGGAATCGCATACGGGGTGGCGCTGGCGACCGCATTTGCTGTTCTTCAAAACAAGCTCAATCAACAGCGAAAGAAACCGATATCCTGGTTGCTTGCGATCGGTCTTATGTTTGCCGCCAAGACCGCCCAGATCATGCTGCTTTCATAGTCACATGACGAGCCGACTCATGATCCCTGCCATAGCGGCTCTAGCCTTAACCGGCTGCGGCGACCCCAACAGCGAACCGATCTACGGCAAAGAGTCTGGCCTGCCCGTGAACTGCCGCGCTTACGTCCAGGTGGCGATTGACGCCTACAGAGCGCACAAGTACACCGCAGAGGAAACCATGAACGGCCTAGAGCGCAACTGCGGGCTGTTTGGTGGGATCTGGGGACTGACGAAATGACCGGGTTGCTCGACCTGGCGCACAGGACATGCCCCCATGGGCATGGAAGTCTCGTGCTGTCCGATGGCATGTATGGATTGCCTCAATTGACACGCCAAGAGGGTTCCAGGCTGGTCGAGGCCCGAATGGTCAACACCGGCAAGGTCTTCACTGTGAAGGTGTTCCAGTGTCCGCAATGCGGGTATTTGGAGTTGGTGGACTCTGACAAGGCGTAAAGATGCCCGTAGTCAACGGACCTGAACGTTGGGCCGGCCCTCCCGTGGACGACAGCGGCGGGCCGCCTGATAATGGAGGCATGGATACCACCCTGTTCGCCACCAAGGCCGATCTGTCCGACCTTCGGGCCGACATGAAGATCAGCGCCGCAGAGCTACGTGAGAGCTTTGCGGAGCTTCGTGCCGACATGCACAAGGTGGACTCTGAGCACAAGAAGTGGATCATGACCACCGTGCTGTCCGTCATGGGAACGGGCGTAGCTGTTGCAGGCTTCCTATTTGCCACCCTCAGAGATAAGCCGCAGCCGCCGCAACCCGCACAGGCCCCAATCATCATTACTCTGCCATCTCAAGCGGCACCACCAGCCGCGAAGTAAGGCCTCCCCACCAGCCCGCCTAGCGCGGGCTTTTTGTTGCCTTGCTGACGCTACGTATCTAAGTACGTAGTTAGGGAGTGGGGCTGCGGCGTGAAATCTTTGACAACCTCACAACTTTTTTCGTTGCGAATTCACACTTTGTTGACTTGACCTCACAATCCGTGTACATTCTCCACATCGGTTCACGAACAGGACCGCAGGAGATGGCAAATGAGCATCGCAACCACTGAGAACTTCGCAAGCGCTGCGGCGCTTGATGCGCTGTACGCGGCAGACGAAGCCGCAGAGCGACGCGACCGCGAGGCCGCCGTCGCCCGCCAGGTCGTTGCAGCGATCAAGGCAATCCCCGACTACGCGCTGGCTCCGGCCACCGTGGCAGCGATCTGCGCTGCGCTGGCTAGCAAGGTGGCAACCAGCTCCTGGCGTCTGAACGACGAGGCGACGGTGGCTATCGAGGGCCTGGACGACCTGCACGACGTTCTGGAGGCCGCATGAACTCCGTCTTCGCAAACGGCTTCGCGGTGGACCTGCACCCTCTCAAAGAGGGCACCCATGTGCTCGTGTCCGCTAGCGCCTATGTCGCCCCCGGCAACAAGTCCAGCGTGAGCACGACGTTTGTTCTCACGGCAGAACAGGCGGTTCAGGTCGCGCTGGACCTCTACAAGATCGCCAAGGAACTGACCGAGAAGGAGGCCGCGTAATGCAAACCCGCACCTATCCCCGCAACTCGGTTCTGGCCTTCCCCAAGACCTGCGAATACGCATGTGCCGTGGAGCGTCCCTACGACCCCGCGGACCGCATCGTTCTGATCGGTTGTGCAGTGGCAGCGGTGGCCCTCGCCGTGATCCTGGCCCTTTGGGGCTGAAGTGGAGGACACATGGCTCACTCACTTGGCACGCGCCTGTTACGTGCTGCTCGTATGGATCGGGGTTGCCGCTATGGCGCTCCTTCTTTGGGGACTTCTATGACTGAACCCGCAGATTGGTGGTGGCTGGAGGAACAACTCCAGCAGCAGCAACAAGAGCCGGAGATTGTGGCGACCTTCACGGGTGCGCCGATCCCCGTGCGTGGATTTGATTGGACGGCCTGCCGCGATGGTGAGCAGGGCGAAGCCACGGCGCTGCGCGGGTACGGAGCTACCCGCCAGGAAGCCATCGACAACCTGATTGATCTGGAGAACGCGCAATGAACGTCTATCAAGCCATAAACGCTGTTCAAGCGGACCTTGCCCGCACTGGCATCGGCAAGGACAGCAAGAACAGTTTCGACAACTACATGTTTCGCGGCATTGATGCTGTCTACAACGCGCTGGCCCCCCTGCTGGCAAAGCACGGACTTTGCGTTCTGCCTCGGATGGTTGCCCGCACCTGCGAAGAGCGCCAGTCGCAAAAGGGCGGTGCATTGTTCTATGTGACGGTCGAGGCTGAATTTGATTTTGTCAGCGCCAAGGATGGGACAAAGCACACCGTTCGCACGTTTGGCGAGGCGATGGACCGAGGCGACAAGGCCACCAACAAAGCCATGAGCGCAGCGTACAAGTACGCAGCATTCCAGACCTTTGCCATCCCCACCGAGGGCGACAACGACGCCGACGCGACTACGCATGAAGTGAAGTCGTATCGCTCAAGCGCGACGATGGGATCGTTTGAAGATCTGCCGCCCGAAGAACAGGAATACATCAGCGACTTGGCCGTCGAGGTGGTGGCAATGGTCGCTAGCCAGCAGAACGAAGCCGCATGGAAGCGCGTGGAGAGCGAACACCTAGACGATGGACAAAAGACCGCCCTTTGGTCGCGCCTCGACTCCAAGACCCGTTCCGCGATCAAGAAAGCTGGACAAGCCATGCGGGAGGCAGCGTGAGCGATCACGACCTGCTGCAAGCCGCTCAAGACGCCGCCAAGGCTCTAGAGCGCATCACGCAAGACCCGCACTACGAAGCGTTCTACGGCGACACCCTGAAAGCGCTCAAAGCAGCCATTGCCAAAGCAAACGGAGGCGAAGCATGACCTTGGATTACTCGCGCATCAGCCGCGTGGAAGTGGACGGGATCGACACCCGCGACTACCCGGACTTCTGCGATGCCTACATCAGCGCCGCTCACTACGACGGTCGCCCGATGACCGATGACGAATTGGAAGAACTCAATGAGGACTCCGATTTCGTCTACGAAGCGGCCTACGAAAAGGCCATTGGTTTTTAACGAAGGAAGACTATGACTCAGTACGACAACAACATGCGCGGCATCCTGGGCCGCAACGACCGCCGCGAGAAGGACTCGCATCCCGAGTTCAAGGGCCAGTGCGAAATCAACGGCGAAGAATTCTGGATCAGCGCCTGGGTGAAGGAGAGCGCCAAGGGCAAGTTCTTCTCGCTGTCGTTCCAGCCGAAGGAGGCTAAGGCTGCGCCGAAGAAGACGCGCCAGGCCGAGGCCAATACGGACGAAGAAATCCCGTTCAGCAATCCTCTGCGCGGTGTTCGCGCTCTGGTGCAGTAACGATTACGGGGGAAACGCGGATGCTGGTCGTCGGCAATCAAGACAGTCTGTACCAGACGCAGCGAAGTACCCCACCAACAAAGCGAGACATGAATGAGTTGGCTCTTTTCGCAGGCGCTGGTGGCGGCTTGCTTGCATCTTCGCTCTTGGGGTGGAGAACCGTCTGCGCTGTTGAATTGGACGAATATTGCCGATGCGTTCTTACACAGCGGCAAAACGACGGACGCCTATTCCCCCCGTTCCCTCTATGGGATGACGTTCGTACCTTTGACGGCAGAGCGTGGCGCGGCCGAGTTGATGTCATCTCTGGAGGATTTCCTTGCCAAGCCTTCAGCACGGCCGCAGCCGGGAGAAATGTTGCCGACGACCTTTGGCCTGAGATGCGCCGAATCGTGGCAGATGTCGCTCCCCGGTACGTCTTTGCCGAGAACGTCAGCAGGCACGCAATTGACTGCGCCGCCGACGATCTCGAGGCGATGGGTTACGAGACCCAAGCGATTTCCCTTGGAGCGGCAGACCTGGGTGCGGATCACATTCGGCCACGATGCTGGTTACTTGCATACGCCGACGACCCAAGGCAATTACTGCGCGGACTCAATGCAGAAGCACCCTTCTTGCAGGGCTTGGCGCATGGTGTTTGGGACAGTGACCCCAGAAGCGCAGGAATGGCTGATGGCGTGGCCAATCGGGTGGAGCGCATTAAAGCCACTGGAAACGGACAAGTTCCGGTTGTGGCGTTTGCGGCACTTCACGCCCTTGCTTCAGCCTGGAGCGCCGCCTGAAGATGACCGCTGCCCGCCGTGCCACGGCGATTGCCGGCAAGGACGTAGCTGTCCAGCGAGGGCCGCATGACCATCACCCGAGAACAGATCATCGCGTGGGCGAGGGAGGCGGGCGGCAGCAGTTACCGCAACCGCGACTACGAAGGCACCGCAATCGGATTTGGGCCTAACGGCTTGGAACGCTTCGCTTCTCTCATCGAACAGGCCGTGCGCCAGGACGCCTTCATTGAAGGCTATGAGAAAGCCATGAAGGCGCATCAAGAGGGCGTTGCCCATGAGCGAGAGCAATGCGCGAAGGTGATCGACAACTGGCAAGCATACGCCGTGCAGGAATACAAACCGGCAACGGCGCTGCTGCTCAAGGAGGTGTCAGAAGCCGTCCGCGCACGAGGAGAGATGCAATGACCTTCATTCGGAAGATCATCGACCTAATGCCTGACGCAATACCAGCCGACTATGACGGCCCATTGCTTGAATTTGCCAAGGCTATCGAGCAGGCCGCACGCCAGGACGAGAACGAGCAGTGTGCGAAGGTGTGCGATAGCTGGGAAGTGAACACGTTGGACGACGCTATCGCCGCCATCCGCTCACGGAGGGACCATGACTGACCAACAACCCGCCGCCCTGCGGCTTGCTGATGAGCTTTGCGCGGCCCCTGAGCGATCGCGCACATCGTTTGAAGCCGCCGCCGAGCTTCGCCGCCTTCACGCGCTGAATGCCGAACTGCTGGAGGCGTTGGACAACATCACGCATTACGCCGAATGCAATGTGGCTGCTTTTAAAAGCGGGCGTCCTTACCTTGATATGACTCTATTCCCAAGTCTGTGTAGCGCAGCCCGCGCAGCCATTGCCAAGGGGGAAGCATGACCGCCACCATCGTCACCGTCTACCGGGCGCATCGCAACGGCGAAACCTGCCACTTCGGCAACGCCACCACGGCCCGAGCCTGGGCCGGTCAGTGCGGGCGCGTTGAGGAAGTCGAGATTAAGGGGCGGCCGGAGCTTGCGGTCGTGAAGGGCTGCGACCCTTTCGCGGACTGCGGCCCGGACTGCAATGTCTGCGGAATGATGTGCAGGCGCGGCCAGGACATCGATGACCGCTATGCCAGCCGCCTCGCCTTCCTGCTGGAGTGCATGCTGGTCGATCCGCACGGTCACTGGAACGAGGCCGCCGCCCTGCTCGATGCGTACAAGGCCGAATGGGAGAAGGTGAACCCGTCGCCGCCGACCTTCATGGGCGAGCCGATGCCGCCTGAGCGCCGGGAGCGATTGGCGAACGCAATGGCGAACCGCGCGGAAACTTCTGGTTCGCCAAAGGAGGCCGCATGAGCAGAGAAGTGATGCAGATGGCGCTGGAGAACTGCCGACTTCTGGCAGCAAGGCACCGTAACGAGGACTGGGCGAAGCACATCCTGCGGTTCTGCGAAGAAGGGGAAGTCAAGGCCGAAGTCCTGCGCGAGGCGCTGGAGCAGCCGCAAGAGTCCACCCACAGCGCAGACTGCTACAAGTGGCACCACGAGTGCGCGAAGGCCGAGGTGGAGAGGCTGAGGGAGCGCAATCCATGGAAAGACGCCATCGACCATGAACTGGTTCAGATCGAGTCCGCCGCCGACTCCTATGACGACCCCGCCAAGGCGCTTAACGACCTGATTCACTGGCATGTCTGTGTAGCTACCGACCCCAAGGTCAACGGAGGCTTTGCACTGGTGCCCGTGGAAGCCGGGTCTGCCCTGCAACGCATGGGCGACAACGCCCACGAATTGGGACTGGACTATGAGGCGAAGAATCCGCTTGGTGGTCCTGCAAAAATCTTCGATGCAATGGCTGACTCGATCCGCGCGGGCGACGACTATCACGCAACTCTGAAACGGTTCGGTTACGCGGAACAGATCAGCAGCGAACCATTGGCGAACCAATCAGCGAACCAAGCGAAAACTTCTGGTTCGCCAGTGAAGGAGCCGGTGGCGTGGCTGGATGAAGAAATCAACTGTGCTTACACGCCTGAAGAACTGGATGGCGGAAGCGCAGAAGGATTGTTGCCCCTCTACACCACCCCGCCGCGCCGCAAAAACGTGACATATGTTTGCCCAGTGTGCGCCGCTAGTCTTGAAAGACAAGAATGACACCAGAGCAGCACGAGCGCAAAAAGGCATACCTGCGCGAGTGGTACGCCAAGAATCGCGAGAAGCAACTCGCCGCAGTCAAGAGGTGGCAGCAAGAAAACAAAGAACGCGCAAACGTTAACAAGCGGGCATACGCCGAACGCCACCCTGACCGCATCAAGGAAAGTCAGCGCAAGTACTACACCAAGCCGGAGGTGCTGGCGAAGCTGCGAGGCGACCCGGCTCGTATTGAGTATTGCCGCAAGCGCGGCGCTCAGATTAGAGCAACCCTGTCCGACGAGTATGTGCGCCGAGTCATGGCGCAGCACCTGAGCATCAAGGGAAGTGAGCTGCCGCAATCGCTGGTGGATGCTCACCGAGAAGTAATGAAGATCAAGAGGTTTTTAAATGAAAAACGTTAATAAACTGCGTGCCGAACTAGCAAGTGTGTTTGCCCAGTTGCGAGATGGGCAGATTAAGCCGAGCGAAGCTGGAGAACTGGCAAATCTGGCAGGCAAGATGATCTCATCCGCGAAGGTGCAGGTCGAGTACTACGCACTGCGCAAGGAAATGCCCAGCATTGAATTCTTGAAAGATGACGCATGACCTATGACGAAAACTTTGACGTTCCCCCCTACACCACCCCGCAGCGCCGCGAGTGGGTGGGGCTGACGGATGAAGAGATGCGTGATTTTTGGTCATGGTCAATGACCGCTGAAGCCGAACGCACGGCCAACACCCAGCAACACGCATTTGCCCGTGCCATCGAGGCCGCGCTTCGGAGCAAGAACGCATGACCGATCAAGAGCGTTTCGCCATGACGTTAGCCGCTAGCGTCATCAGCCACTGGCTAGAGAGCGCAGAAGAGGACTGCGGAGAGAAGAACTGCGGTGACTGCCGACCGTGGCGACCCGCACGCAAAGCATTGGAAGCACTGAACAACTGCCTAGAGGAGAAGCAATGAGCAAAGGATCTAGCCCGCGCCCGTTCAGCGTGAGCGACGAAGAGTACGCAAAGCGCTGGGAAGCGATCTTCGGCAAGGACAAGCCGGAGGAAGACGACGACTACGAGCCGCAGCAGAACGCGAAGGAGGAAGGGGAATGACTCTACCGCCGCTGCCTGAGCCTAGTGCATGGCTTCGACATGAAGATGCCTGTGGTGATGAAGTCGGGCCTCCTGACGCCATCTACAACGCCTATCAGATGCGCGAGTACGCCAGGATGGCCGTGGAGGCTGACCGTGCTGCGCGTGGAAAACAGATTGAACTCATGGAGGCTCAACGGCAGATGCTGACCGCACCCGATGTTGCGTTCATTCCCGACCGCTAGACTGATCCTCTAGGTAACCCAACACATTTTGAATGACTTATGGATATCGGAAAAATCAAAGCGAAGCTGCGAAATGCACCGCAGGAAGCTGAAGTTGTATTCGACTTTGGCGGCTGCTCCCCAACGACTGTAGATAGCTGGCGCGGCATCTATGCCGAACCGTCCATCGGTTGGCAGAAAACCTATCCACGCCCGACTGTTGCTGACTTCCTTGCAGAACTGGAAGAGGGAACCAGTGGCAGGACCTACTACGGCTGGAAAGGTGGGGAGTATTCGTACACTGACAGCGACACGCTCCATGTGGACAACCCCGGCGAATACACCTGCACGGAGATTACCCACATCACGATCCACGGGGAGTGGCAGGTGATGCTTCACACTGAGCATCAGGACTGACCGCTAGATCAAACATCTGAGGTGAACCATGGAATTCCTCACCGCGCCTGAACTGCACCAACTGACCGGCTATGCCCGCGCTTCGTCCCAAGGCGCGTGGCTCACCGACAAGGGACTGCCCTTCCGACGCGATGGCAAGCGCATGATTGTCTCGCGTGAACATATCCGCGCCTGGCTGGAAGGCAAGACCACCATCGTGTCCTGCGGACCTAACTGGGACGCTATCGCCTAATGCCCAAGCTCTCCAAGCACCCGCGCCTACGTACCAAGGTCTACCGAGGTGCGGCGGGCAAGGTGTACGTGTACTACGTCTACGACATGCGCCCGGAAGGCAAGCCAGATATTCGGCTTGGCTCCGATTGGAATGCTGCCGTCCAGAGGTGGGAGGACTTGCACCTCAAGCGCCCCGCCAACATCGGACGGATTCAGGAGGCGATCCAGACATGGCGCGATGAAGTGCTGCCGACCTACGAGAACAAGGACACCCGCACCGGGTACACGAAAAACCTCCTGAAAATCGAGGGGGTTTTCGGGAATATGACTTGGGACGATGTGACCCTGCCCCTGTTGCGCCAGTACCTGAAAAGGCGCAGCGCCAAGACGCAGGGCAATCGGGAAATGTCGGTGTTCCAGATCGTATGGAACCACGCCCTCAAGGAAGGCATGACGGGTCGCCCGTGGCCTGCGCTGGGAGTGAAGAACTGGAAGAACGAGGAGCAGGCCCGTGACTTCGAAGTGACCGACGACCTGTTCGATGCGGTCTATGCCGAGGCTGACGCAGTGCTGCGAGACTGCATGGATGTAGCCAGCGCGACGGGCCTGCGCTTGGGCGATGTGATCCGCCTGACGATGCCGGTCGATGGTCGCCTGAAGTTCCGCGCCAGCAAGACGGGCAAGTGGGCGTTCTTTGAAATCGGGGAGTCGGCTGTTCTTCAGGCGCTGGTCACTCGCCGAGAAGCGATGGAAGCGCCGTCCGTGATGCTGCTGACCACCAGCACCGGCAGGAGCGTGACGCTTCGGATGCTTCGTGACCGCTACGACGCAGCCCGCGAGAAAGCCGCCGCCAAAGCCTCAGAAACTGGCCAGGACGACCTTGCCGAGGCGATCCGAGGGATGTACCTGCGGGACATGAGAAAACGCGCCGCGGACCTTGCCAAGGACTCGGCAGAGGCTTCCAAGCTGCTTCAACATAGCTCCGAGGCGCTGACCAAAAAGCATTATCGTATGCGGGCGACCAAGCTCAATCCGGTGCGGTAAAACCGTAGGCGCATCCGAATGGGTCCCCTCTGAAATCTTGCTCAACCGTAGCCGATTCTTTGCGCCTAAAATCGGGCGCAAACCCGCGTGGTTAAGCCATTTCACCATGGGACTCAAAATCCCCCGCCGCAAGGCGTGCCGGTTCGATTCCGGCCTCGGGCACCACTAGGTTTCTAGCTACAGAAACCATAGCTTTTGGCGCATAAGCTGGCGCACCTTTTGGCGCAAAAGCTCATTCGTCCGCGTCTGCCAGGGCGTCGGTTGTCGGCTCTAGCGGCGGCTCGACGTAGTGCAGGATGCGGCGGATTTCGCCCTTCACATGGTCACCGCAGTAGCGGCTCAGGTCGCCATCGAGCATCCGCAGCAGCAAGTCAGTGCGGGCACAGAAGGCTTCGGCACGGGCAGGGGTCATGATTCACCTCGCTAACAGGTACAGACCGATGTTGCTGAATGAGTAGCCGCCATAAACGACGGCCATAGACAGGTTTCCTTTGATGCCCTGCTCAACGGCCACAGCCGCATAGATCAGGCCGGTGAGGGCGATCAGCCAGGCACTCATAGGCCGC
>JACCDS011116089.1_pt1 | contig 32763 bp, 36 predicted proteins | sample 7446441 | NCBI WGS metagenome assembly JACCDS01 (sample SAMN15323445, study PRJNA562643) | freshwater metagenome | isolation source: river surface water | place: USA:Blue River Watershed | collected 2017-08-17
GCTTCTTCATTGGTAACGTGCACTATGCGCAGGGCGACGGCGAAGTGGCCGGCACCGCGATCGAGATGGGCGCCGTGGTGACCGTCAAGACCGCCATCCGCAAGGGCATGGCGTCGGTCGTCAAGCAGCCGATGTTCGAAGGCGGCTCGCAGCTGAAGAAGCTGGAACCGGACCGTTTCCACGCAGTGGTTGGCTATCCGTTCAAGGAAGCCGGCGAAGTGCCGCCGCAGTGGAGCTACCTGGACAGCGAGAAGATCAAGCCGCTGACCCAGCTGTCGAACGATGTCACGATGGCAGCACGCAACTCGCTGCTGAACATGATCGAATGGCTGCAGAGCGAGAAAGGTCTGACCAAGGAACAGGCGTATGTGGTCACCAGCGTTGCCTGCGACCTGCGCATCAGCAACGTGGTGGACGTGCCGAACTATGCGGTCACGACCATCTGCCCGCTTGAGATCTTCGACAAGTAAGCCGACCGGCCTGACTGTCTGATCCAACGAAGAGCGAGGCGCGCCTCGCTCTTCCTTTTTGGAAGAACCGATGAAAAGACGAACCCTGCTGCGCGCCTGCGCGGCGCTGCTGGCTGGCTGGCCGCTGGCGCCGGCACTGGCGCACACGCCCTATCGACAGTGGGACATCTTCCGCCGCCGCTACCTGCAGGTGCTGACCTCGCGCAGCGACCTGGCCGGCGATGCCATTGGCGACGACTGGGTGACGCTGCTGCTGCAGCGCCTGCCGCTGTCGCGCGCCATGGTCAGCCGCGCGCGCGACATGGGCCGCGTAGCCAGCCTGCTGAAGACCGACCAGGCCCGGCTGGCCGTCATGTCGCATGACGATGCAAGGCAGATCGCCGCCGGCATGCCGCCGTTCGAGGATTACGCGCCGATGCCGCTGCAAGTCGTGCTCGGCAATGCCACCCATGTGCTGGTAGCGCGCGAGAACCTGCCCCTGCATCACGCCTATGCGATCGCGGCGGCCCTGCTGGAAGATAACAGCCGGCTCGGACTGGCGGTGCCGCTGGATGGCTTGGATGGCATGCGAGTCCATCCGGGTGCGCGTGCAGCAGCGCTCGGCGAAGCCATTGAGCCGCCGGTGGCGGAAAAGACATGAGGATCGCGCTGGTCGCCGCGGCGCTGGCCGCCGCGCTCGCTGTGCTGCCGGCGCAGGCCCATGATGCAATCGGCGCCGAGGCGCGCCAGGCTTACCTGCAGAAATTCGAGAAGCTGCAGCGCACCACCCAATCCACGGCCAGCCCGGCAGTACGCGCTGCGGCCTGGGTCGAGGCTGGCCGCACGCTCGACGAAATCCGCACGCTGCTCAACGAAGACATCGCCAGCCATGGCCGCACACAGGGGCTGGAGACGTCGATCCTGATCAGCCAGCTGAACGCGACACCGTGGCGCCTGCAGCAGTCGCCGCAGACACGCATGTACCTGGCGAATCAGCGCCCGTACCGTGATGCGCTGGCGCTGGATGCACGCGGCGCACATGCGCCGCTGGCGCGCTTCATGCTGCTGAAGAATCATTTCTATGACAGCTTCACCGACCATCCGCTGAAGCCCGTCGGCCAGGACAAGGCGACGCTGATGGAGATGATCGAGCATGGCGAATGGCTGCGCAGCCCGCGCAATGCGAGCACCGACCCCGCCATCGACAGCGAGGAAGTGCATTTCATCCTCGCGCTGCATTACCTGCAGGCGCGCGATGCCGGCGCGCTGCCGGCGGCGACCTGCGTCAGTCGCTTCGGCGAACTGCTGGCCAGCTTCCGCAAGCGCTGGCCGTCGAGCCTGAAGCTGGCGACGCTGGAGACGCTGGCGCCATGAACTGGCGGCTGCTGGCGCTGCTGCTACTGTGGCCATGGCTGGCGCTGGCGCACCAGAGCGGCAACAGTTACCTGCGCATCGACAGTGGCGCTGACGCGCTCGCGGTGCAGATCGAATTCCCGGTAAAAGATCTCGCCAGCCTGCTGCAGGATCCGTCGCTGGGCGCGCTGCCGTCGCGCGAGCAGCTCGCGCACCACCAGGCAACCCTGGCACGCACGATCGCCGAGTCGCTGGTGCTCGAAGCGGACGGCCGGAGGCTGCCGCTGTCCTTCGAATCGCAGCAGGTGGCGCTGCGCAATGACGGCCTGTATGTGCGCCAGCGCCATCGCGCGCCAGCACTTGCGCCGGACGTCGCGGCGATCGTAGTGCGCTACGGCTTCTTCAATGACAACGAACGTATCGCGCGCGCTTTCGTACAACTGGTAGCCACCGGCCAGGAACGTTCCTATGTGCTCGATCCGCGCCATGCAACGCAACGGTTGCTGCTGCGCGAGGAATCACTGCTCGAGTCGCTGTGGACCTATGCGCGCGAAGGCACGCTGCACATCTGGAGCGGGCCAGACCACCTGCTGTTCCTGTTATGCCTGCTGCTGCCGGGACTCGCGCTGGCCGCCGGCGGCGCCCGCGCACCGGCACTGCATGCGCTGAAGGTCGTCACCGCGTTCACCGCCGCGCATTCGCTAACGCTGGCCGCGGCCGTACTGGACTGGATCGTGCTGCCGGAAAAACCGGTTGAGATCGCGATTGCCGCATCGATCGTGATCGCCGCCCTGCTGGCGCTGCGCACCGGCCAGGCACGCCACCAGTGGCAGCTCGCGCTCGGCTTCGGCCTGGTGCACGGGCTGGGTTTCGCCAACGGCCTGCGCGAACTGGGACTGTCAACCGAGCACATGATCGGCAGCCTGCTGGCGTTCAATGCCGGCGTCGAAGTCGGCCAGATGGCCGTCGTGCTGGCGGCCGCGCTACTGCTCGTCCCCTTCTTCCGCTCGGCGCCAGCACTGGCGCGCATACAGCGCTGGGGTGCGCTGGCCAACCTGGTGCTGGCCAGCATCTGGCTGACCGAACGAATGGCCTGAGTCGCGATGTGCAGCCCAGGCCGGCAAGACCGGGCCGAAACGTTATAGCATCGCTGCATGAACCCGACACCCGACCTGCACGACCCGCGTACGCCGCCCCCTTCCTGCGACGTCCTGGTGCTGGGCGCCGGCATCGTCGGCATTGCACTGGCGCTGAAGCTGCAGTCTTTCGGTCGGCGCGTCGTGCTGCTTGACCGCGGTGAGCCGGGCGCGGCGACCAGCTTCGGCAATGCCGGCCTGATCGAGCGTTCGTCCGTCTTTCCCTACGCCTTCCCGCGCCACTGGCGTGCGCTGCTGGATCATGCACTGCAGCGCAAGCTTGCCGCACGCTATCACTGGCGCGCGCTACCCTTTATCGCGCGCTGGCTGCTGTCCTACTGGCGGCATTCGTCCGCTGCACTGTATCCGGCCGCGATCACGGGCGCCTTGCCGCTGGTCGAGCGCAGCTGGAGCGAGCATGCGCCGCTGATCGAGGCAGCCGGCGCAGGTGCGCTGGTCAATGAGCATGGCTGGATCAAGGTATTCCGTCATGCTGCCAGCCGCGCCGAGGCGCTGGATGTTGCCGGACGCAGCCTGGCCTACGGACTGCGCGTGAACGTCCTGTCGCGCGACATGCTCCACGCGCTTGAGCCGGGGCTGACTGACGAGGTGACCGGCGGCGTGCATTACCCGGATTCCCGCCAGGTGCGCGACCCGCAGGCGCTGTCGTCGGCTTATCTCGCACTGTTCCTGCAGCGCGGCGGCCGCTTCGTGCACGGCGATGCGCGCAGCCTGCGGCAGGAAAGCGGGTTCTGGGTCGTCGATGGCGACGGACAGCGGCTGGCCGCGCGCGATGCAGTGCTTACGCTCGGCCCCTGGGGCGAGCAATTCGCACGGCAGCTGGGCTACCGGCCGGTGATGGGCGTCAAGCGCGGCTACCACCGGCACTTTGCACCGGGCGCCCATGGGTTGCGCCATGTGATCGTCGATATCGACCACGGCTACGCACTGGCGCCGATGGCACACGGCATACGGCTGACCACCGGCGCGGAATTCGCGCTGCGCGATGCGCCGCGTACGCCGACCCAGCTGGAGCGACTGGAGCCGATCGCACGACAGCTCGCCAGCCTCGGCGCGCGCGTCGATGGCGAGGCCTGGATGGGTTCGCGTCCCTGCACTGCCGACATGCTGCCGATACTGGGCCGCGCGCCGCGCCATCCCGGTCTGTGGTTCAGCTTCGGCCACGCACACCACGGCCTCACGCTGTCGGCGTCGAGCGCACGCCTGCTGGCCGAGATGATCTGCGGCCAGCCGACCTTCACCGATCCGGCGCCCTACCGCATCGACCGCTTCTGACGCGCCGGCCGCGTCACGAGCGCCGGATCAGCTGCGCCGCCTCGTCGGCGGGCATCGAGCGCCCGTGCAGGTAGCCCTGGAACTCGTCACAGCCCAGCAATGCCAGCCGCTGCCGCTGTTCATCGTTTTCTATGCCTTCGGCGATCACGCTCATGTTCAGGTTTTTGCCGAGCGTAATGATCGACTGCACCACGGCCGTGTCGCTGCTTTCCTGTTCCATGCCCTGCACGAAAGACTGGTCGATCTTCAGGTGATCCAGCGGCAGCCGCTGCAGTAGCGACAGCGACGAATAGCCGGTGCCAAAGTCATCCAGCGCAAATCCTATGCCGAGCGCGCGCAACTCATGCATCTTGGCGATGCTGCCCTCGACGTCATGCAGCAGCATGGTCTCGGTCAGCTCCAGGCTGAGCAGCGCCGGTGGCACGCTGCTGGCACCCAGTGCAGCGCGCACATCGGCAACAAAGTCCGGGCTGCGCAGCTGCCGCGGGCTGACATTGATCGCAATGCGCACCTCAGGCAAGCCGGCCGCCAGCCATTTGGCCAGTTGCGCACAGGCGTTTTGCAGCACCCAGCGGCCGAGCGGCAGGATCAGGCCGGTCTCCTCGCACGTGCCGATGAATTCGTCCGGGAACACCAGCCCGCGCTGCGGGTGATGCCAGCGCAGCAGCGCTTCCATGCCGGCCAGCAGGCCGTCGCGCGTCCACTGCGGCTGATAGTGCAGCACAAACTCGTGCTGCAGCAACGCGCGCCGCAGGTCGGCCTCCAGCGTCGCACGCTGCATCACCAGTTCTTGCATGCGCGGGTCGAAGAAGCGCACCGCATTGCGCCCGGCTTGCTTGGCCTCGTACATCGCCAGGTCGGCCTGCTTCAGCAGTTCGTCGGTCGACTGGAATTTCCCGTCGAACAGCGCCACACCGATACTGGCAGTGCAGTCGTGGATCGTCGGCCCGAGATCGAAGGTTCGCGTAAAGCCGGCCAGCATCTTTTTCGCCAGCGACTCGGCCTGCAGCGCGGCCATCGACGGATCGCGGCCGAGCTCCTCGAGCAGCACCACGAATTCGTCGCCGCCGACCCGCGCGACGGTGTCGAGTCCACGTACGCAATCAGCAAGGCGCTGGCCGACCTGCATCAGCAGCCGGTCGCCGACATCGTGACCGAAGGCATCGTTGAGCGTCTTGAAATTGTCGAGGTCGATGAACATCAACGCGCCATACTGCTGGTGCCGACGGCCGGCGGCCAGCGCATGCTGCAGCCGGTCCTGCAGCGCGACGCGGTTTGGCAGGCCGGTCAGCTGGTCATGAAAGGCCAGCTGGTGGATGCGCTGCTCATCGGCGCGGCGCCGCGCCTCCATCTGTACCTGCTGCGATACATCCTTCACACAGCCGACCACGCGCAACGGCCGCCCTTGGCGGTCGCGCACCACCTGCGCCCTGTCTTCGACCCACGCATACGATCCGTCGCCACGCAGCAAGCGAAAAGTGGAGGCCCACGCCAGCCTGCCGGACGCCAGTGTGGTGCGGATTTCGTGATCCACCCGATCGCGGTCATCGGGATGGATCAGTTGCATTGCCTCTTGCAGGTTGTGCACCGCCTTGCGACGGCCAAGCAGAAAGAACATGCGCTCGCCCCACCAGACGTTGTCCTCGACCACATCCCATTCCCACAACGCGTCCGAAGTCAGCTGTGCGACCAGCCGGAAGCGTTCATTCCAGCGATGTGCGGCGCGTTCAATCTGGCGAAACTCACTGACATCCTGGACCACACCGAGCAGCCGCTGGACGATACGGGTCTCCGAAAATAATTCAGGGCTGGCCAGCCAGCGCAGGTGGAGTTCGCGACCATTCACCTGTACCGGACACTCGATGTCCATTGGTACGCCGGACGAAAAGCACGCGGCCAGCGCCGCGTCCCAGTCGTCACGGCAATCGATGGCGATCTGCGGGCGCAATGTATCGACCAAGAGGCGGCTCCCGGGCAAGTGGCCGAGCAGCGCGAGTGCTTCGTCGGAGCCTTCGATCTCACGACTGCCGGCCTGCAGCTGCCAGTAGCCGATACGGGCAACGTCGGTACTGAGCTGCTGCAGCACCGAATGATCCTGTGCCTGCTCGCCCAAAATGCGATGGAGCATCAATTGCCTGCGGCGCAGCTCCAGCGTGATCATTGCCTGCATCGCCAGCGTTTGCAGCTGTTCGCGCTGCTTCTCGGTGAGTGCGCGCGGCTGGTGGTCAAGCACGGCCAGCATGCCCAGCACCTGGCCACCCTGCGTATGTAACGGATAGCCGGCGTAGAAGCGCAGCGAGGTGTCGCCGGTCACCAGCGGGTTATCGCGAAACAACGGATCCTGCAGCGCGTCCGGCACCTGGTAAAAGCCGGACTGCAGGATGCCATGCGTACAAAAAGCCAGCGACAAGTCCATCTCGTGCATCGACAGGCCCCAGACCGCCTTGAACCACAGCCGGCGCTGGTCGACGATGCTGATGGCCGCCATCGGCGTATCGCACAGCTCGGCGGCAAGCTTTACCAGACGGTCGAACTCGACTTCACGCGGCGTGTCGACGATTGAAAACGCAGACAGCGCTGCCAGCCGCAATGTTTCCTGCGCAGGATTCATCGGGCCGCAAGGCGACAGGACATTATTGGTCATGCTGCGGTCATCGTGAGAAGTGGTACGCCGGCCGGAACGCCGGTGACCCTGACTCACTTTGACCGCAACCCTCCTGCGCCATCCGCCACAGGACTTTGATACAGCGCTAATCCAGCTTTTCTATCTGGGTGATGACGAACTGGCCGTTGCGCTTGTCGGGAATGAAGCGAACGCGGTCGCCGACTGTCAGCCCGTCGAGCATCGCCGGCTCGGCCACGCGAAAGGCCATCGTCATGCCGGCCATATCGAATTTGCGGATCGCTTCGTGCTTCAGCGTCAGCTTGCCGTTCTCCGGATCGATCTTCCTGACCTCGGCATTGACGAATTCGCTGACGGCGTCCTGTGCCCCGGCCGCCGCAGGCAGCTGATGCGATTCGCGATGATGATCGGCCGCTGCCGGCAGCGTCGCCGCCAGCAGCGCCAGCGCCAGTAATGAGCCGAGCGCACGGTGCCGCGGCACGACAACGCCCTGAAATGCGTCATCAGGATGCTGGTTTAGGTTGTTCCTGTTTTGCATCTTGTTCATCTTGTTCACCTTGTTCATCTGATTGCTCCTCCTCGTCGTCAGTGATTGCCATCATGTGCATGCGGCTTGCGCGCCTTCAGCTCGCCTTGCGGCTTGCCTTGCTGCTGCGCGGCCGGCATCGCCTGCCCGCCCGCAGAGTCCTTGCGAACCGGCGGCGGCAACGCCCCGGTCCATTCCCATGCCACGCTGCCAGGCGGATGGGCATACCAGCCAGGATCGCTGTAATCGCCCGGCTTCTGTTCCGCGCGCACCTTGAGCACGGTGAACATGCCGCCCATCTCGACGCTGCCGAAGGGACCATCGCCGGTCATCATCGGCAGCGTATTCTCAGGCAGCGGCATTTCCATCGTCGCCATGTCGGCCATGCCCTTGTCGCCCATGACCATGTAGTCAGGCACCAGCCGGTTGATCTTTTCAGCGATGCCGCGATGGTCGACACCGATCATCGTCGGCACGTTATGACCCATCGCGTTCATCGTATGGTGCGACTTGTGACAGTGGAACGCCCAGTCGCCCGGTTCGTTGGCGTCGAACTCGATCGCGCGCATCTGTCCGACGCCGATATCGACGGTCACTTCAGGCCAGCGCGATGCGGGCGGCGTCCAGCCGCCATCGGTACCGGTCACCTCGAACTCATGACCGTGCAAGTGAATCGGATGATTGGTCATCGTCAGGTTGCCGACGCGGATGCGCACGCGGTCGCCAAGCCGCACCTTCATCGAGTCAATGCCGGGGAAGACGCGACTGTTGAATCCCCACAGGTTGAAGTCCAGCATGGTGTTGACCTTCGGCGTCGCGCTGCCGGGTGCGATGTCGAAGCTGTTGAGCAGCAAGACATAATCACGGTCGACGCGCATGAAATCCGGGTCTTTCGGATGCGTGACCCAGAAGCCGTACATGCCCATTGCCATCTGCACCATCTCGTCGGAATGCGGGTGGTACATGAAGGTGCCGGCACGGCGCGCGTCGAATTCGTAAACAAAGGTCTTGCCCGGCGGGATGGACGGTTGCGTCAGTCCGGTCACGCCGTCCATGCCGTTCGGCAGTCGCTGCCCGTGCCAGTGCACACTGTGCGGCTCGGGCAGGCGGTTGGTGACGAAGATACGCACGCGATCGCCTTCCACCACCTCGATCGTCGGGCCCGGCGACTGCCCGTTATAACCCCACAGGTTGACCTTCATTCCCGGCGCGAACTCGCGCACCACCGGCTCCGCCACCAGGTGGAATTCCTTGACGCCCTCCTTCATGCGCCACGGCAGCGACCAGCCGTTCAACGTAACCACCGGATAGAACGGCCGCCCGCTCGGCGGCAGCGGTGGCGGCACCGTGGCCGGTCCGCTGCCGGCGGCGATCTCCGGCAGCGATGCGGCGGCGACACGGCTGACGATGCCGGCACCCAGCGCGGCCACGCCGGCCTGCAAAAAAAACGCTCTTCGCGAGACCATGATTCGTCTCTCCTTGTTCAGTGTGCGGCCGCCGCCGCGGCGGGCGGTGACGACAGGTTTGCCACAGGCAGTGCGGCCACGGCACTACCCCCATGGATTACGAACTGCAGGTCGCTGTCGGCGATCCAGAAATCGCGCTGCGCGTCGATGGCCGCGTTCACGCTGGCGATCTGCGCGCGTGCATCGGCGAGCAGTTCGAACACGCTGGCGAGCATGCCGTTGTAGCGCAGCAGCGTCTCATCCGACATCTTTTTACGCAGCGGTACGATCTCGTCGCGATAGCGGCGCGCCACCTCGTACTGCGAGCGCAGCAATGAATGGCCTTCGCGCACTTCGGAGCGCGCCTGCACCGCGACGTCGGCAGTGCGCTGCAGCGCGCGCAGGTAGATCGCCTCGGCGCGGCGCACGCGCGCGGTGCCCCAGTCAAACAGCGGCAACGACAGTTCAACCTCGTAGCCATCGGCGCGCGGCGCACCGCTGGCGCTGCTGTTCTGGTAGCCGAGCTCGAGCACGTTGACGAAGCGCGTCGTGCGAGTCAGGCCCAGCGTGCGTGCGGTGAACTGTGTTTCCAGTGCTGCCGTCTGTACGTCGAGCCGCTGCGCCAGCGCCAGTTGTTCGGCCTGCTGCGGCAGCGGCAACTGCGCGGGCAGCACCGGCAGGCGCTCAGGCAGGCGCAAGGCGGGACCGTCGGCCGGCAGGCCGAGCAGGCGCACCAGCCGCTCGCGCGCGGCCACGGCAATGTGTTCGGCGCGCACCAGCTGGGTACTGACTTCGGCGTGGAATACCTGCTCGCGCGCCTCGTCGAGCCGACTCCAGTTGCCCACACCGGCCATGCGCTGGCCCAGTTCGGCACTGGCCTGCGCAGCCAGCTCGGCCTGGCGCAGGTAAGACAGTGACTGTGCCGCCGCCACCGCCTGGTACCACGCACGGCGCGTGTCGGCGGCCACCCGCACCACCTGCAGTGCGGCCTGCAACTGCGCGCCCTGGAAGCGCTGCTGTTCGATCGCACGGCGTAGTGGCAGCGTCAGCAGGCCGCCGAGGTCCAGCATCACCGAGCGGTCGATCTCGACGCCGCCATCGCCGCTCAGGCGACCGAAGGAAAAGCGCGGATTGCGCAGCAGACCGGCCTGCACGAGATCGGCCTCGGCAATGCCGAGTTCGGCCAGCGCAACCTGCAGCCGCTTGTTGTTCAGCAGCGCGACCTGCACCGCCGTATCAACCGCGAGCGGCGTGGCCAGCAGCGCGTCAACGCGCGCCTGGGTCTGCGGTCCGTCACGCTCGACCCCATGGCCGATGCGTTCGCTGCTGAGCGCCGCGACGCGCGCGACACCGCCGTCGGGAGAAAAACTCGCACAACCGGCGAGCGTGGCCAGCAGCAGCGCTGCGACCGGAATCGTCAATCTGGGGGACATGCATCACCTCCATGCCAGGTTCGGCGCAGGACGCTGCCTGCGCGACAGGCGCTGCGCAATCGTGACGGGCGCGCAGCGCGACAGGATCAGGCGGGGAGAGGTCTGGGAGGCCGGTCGGGACCGCCGGTCAGGAACGCCGGGGCCGGCGCGCGTTGGGAGACGAAGGCGACCCGGGACATGCCCGGAGCGAACGAAGGCGCCAGCGCGGACGGGGGTGCCGCTGCGGCCTGCAGACAGCACTTGGCGCAATCCACGCAGCCAGCCTTCGCATGTACCGTCTTGTGCGATGCCTTGCCGTCGGCCGGCTGGACTTGCCGCCCCTGATTGCCCTGATCGCCTTGGTCGCCCTGATGCGGGGCCGGCGCAGGTGTGTCGCCGTGGCCCTTGTGGCCGGCATGCGGGTGATCGCTGCCATGATGGCCAACGTGTGCGTGGTGCGCATCATGGGCGTTGTGTGCCGCCGCTTGCGCTGCCGGCGGCGCCGCCATGGGCGCGTGGACGCCGCCATGCCGTGCCATCGCCGTCGCGCGCGCCAGCGTTGCGCCGGCCTGTAACGGCAGCAGCAGGCAAAGCATCAGCGCGACCAAGGTGCGGATGGCAGGTGTAAATTTCATACCGACAATGTAACGCTGTTCATGCGGTCCAGGCAAGGCGGGCACGCAGGCGATCAACCGTCGTTGCCGTCGATGCGGGTCGCGCTGAGCCTGGGCAGGTAGACCGCGAGGTAGAGCGCGAACGCCGCACTCCAGCAGACCGCCGACGCGATCAGCAGTTCGCGGTAGCCCGCGCCCATCGACAACGCGGCCAGCACCCGCAGCAGGGCGCCGCCCATCAGCAGCCCATACATCGTCACTTCCGCAGCGCCCGCCTGCAACGCTCGACCGGTATGGCCGAGTGCGGTGCGCGTGATCATCCCGATCACCAGGCCGCCAGTGGCGCCGACACCGAGCGCATGCCAGCCGGCGCTGGCGGGCGCCAGACCGAGCGTGGCCGCCGCCAGCAGCGCGAAGCCGATCGCGATCCACAGGTAGGCGAGGTGCAGGATCCACAGCAAAGGATGCGCGAGCGTGCGCTGCGTCTGGTAGCCGAGCACGCGCCGTCCGGTGGCCAGCGCCGCCGCGGCGAAGCTGCCGGCCTGGGCCGGTGCCGGCAGGCCAAGCAGCCAAGAGCTGATCGCGAGCACGGCCAGCGCAATAGCCAGCCTGTCCTCGCGCGGACGCACCCGCGGCCGCGCCTGCGGCACGGTAGCCGACGTGAACGCCGGAATCACTCGGCCGCCCATCACGAGTTCGATCAGTACGATCAGCAGCAGCCCGCCGCGCACTGGCATCAGCGGATCGAGCGCAAGCCAGCCGAGCGCCGCCGCGTGGTGCAGCGCGTTCAGCAGTGCCAGCGCGCCAAGCATCAGTGGCAGGAACTGGTTACGCCGGTTGTTCGCCTTGCGCAGCAGCCGCCACACCGGCCACGCGGCCGCCGGCAGAAAAGCCATGTCTATTACCGCGCCGACCAGCGCAGGCGCGGCCAGCAGCGCGATCCGACCGGCACACCACAGCAGCACCAGCAGCGCCAGGTGGGTGCCGCGCGGCGTCGGCACATGGGTCCAGTGACGCACCGCCGTAAACAGGAAGCCGACGATCACCGCGACCGCGAAACCAAACACCATCTCGTGCACATGCCAGTACAGCGACGGCTGCATCCCGAGGGGTGCCAGGCCAAAAAAGGCGGCCACCCACAGCGGCACCGCCAGTACGGCCAGCGCGGCGGCGACCAGGTAGAACGGGCGAAAGCCCAGCCGTAGCAGCGGCAACCCCTGCGGCGGATTGATCGCCTTCGCGCCGGGGCGCGACCGTTGCTGGACGGCCGCATTCAGCGGCTCCTGAATCCTCAGCAGGGACATGGGATTTCCTGAACATGCATAATTTTTGCATGTTATAGTTGAGCGCATCGGAACGCAATCCCCTTCCCGTCATTTCGACATCATGAGACTGACAGCATTTACCGATTACGCGCTGCGCACCCTGATCTATCTCGGACTGAATCCGGAACGGCTGTCGACGATCGACGAAATTTGCGATGCCTATGACATTCCGCGCAATCACCTGTCGAAGGTGGTGCACCTGCTGGGCTCATCCGGCTGGGTGCAAACGGTACGCGGCAAAGGTGGTGGTCTGCGGCTGGCGGTGCCGCCGGAGCAGATTCCGCTGGGTCAGGTCGTGCGACTGACCGAGAGCGACTTTGAGATGGTCGAGTGCTTCAACGGCGCAACCAATCGCTGCGTGCTGTCGCCGGCCTGCCGGCTGAAGTCGGCGCTGAAACAGGCCACCGACGCCTGGTTTGGCGTGCTTGATCCGCTGACGCTGGCCGATATGCTGGGCAATGCGGCCGGCTTGCGGCGGCAGTTGCGGATGCGGGCGATCTGACTGCAGCTGCCGCCAGGTCGGCTCAGTCCAGCCGGTGGCGTTCGACGGCAGCTTCGTCCCAGGCAATGCCCAAGCCCGGGCCACGCGCACACACGCAACCGTCTGTATCGACCTGGTAAGGCACGGCCAGCATGGCCGAGCCGAAATCCATGAATTCAAGCCAGTCGCAGGTCGGGGTGACCGGCAACACATGGGCACTGGCCTCGACGAACAGGTGGCTCGACACCGGCATCGAAGCCGCAGCCGCCAGCCCCGCGACTGACAGCCAGCCGGTGATGCCGCCGATCTTCATCAGGTCCGGCATCATCTTGTCGCAGGCACCGGCCGACAGTGCGCGCTCGGCGTCGCGCGGGAACCACCAGTTCTCGCCGGTCTGGATACTGGCGCCCGTGGCCGCTCGTACTTTGGCATGGCCCTGCAGGTCTTCGGCCAAGACCGGTTCCTCGACCCAGCACAGGTCGAACGCTTCCAGCGCATGCACGCGGCGGATCGCATCGGCCGGCGACAGGCTCTGGTTGAAGTCAACCATCAGCGCGATGTCAGGACCGATCAGCTCGCGCACTGCGCGTACGACCTCGACGTCGCGTTTCGGATCCTTGTAGCCGAGCTTGATCTTGATCGCCCGGAAGCCCTGCGCCAGCGAGCGCTGCAAGGCGGCCGCATCGTGCACCGGATCGATCATGCCGTAGCTGTCGTACGCACGAACCGGCACCGCCTCACCGCCAAGCAGCTGCACCACTGGCTGGCCGGCTGCCTTGCCGAGCGCATCCCAGTACGCCATGTCCAGGGTCGACACCAACATGCCGAGCAGGCCATGCAGGCCGAGCAGGCGGAAACGACGCTCCATGTGCTGCATGCGTGCGTAAGGCACCAGCGGCTGTCCGATCAGTTCGGACCGCAACTCCGCGGCCAGCGCGAGCATCGGCTTGAGGGTGGCACGGGTATACCCGAACGCATAGGCGCAACCGGTAATGCCCTCCTCGGTCAGCACGTCGACCAGCAGCAGCGGCGCCTTCTCGATCTCGCCGGATGCGGTGCGCACCGGCCGCGAAATCGGCGCTTCGACTGCGCGTGCGCGAATATCGCGAATGGTCAACGGGCTCATCGTGTTCTCCTGTAGGTGTCGATCTGAAGCCGACCATTGTAGGGAAAACCGTTATCGCCCGCCTTTCAAAGAATTTGAGGGTGCCAGCGGCGTTCTGTCAGGGGAACTCGCTTGACGGCCGTTCGGCGTCCTGCACCGGGTAGGAGTCAGACGTATAGTGCGGCCCCTTCATGATCATCACGATCAGGCAGCCCAGCGCGATGGTGATGACCATCGTCACGTGAAAAATCGCCATGCCGATCAGCGTGTAGTTGAAGGTGCGCAGCGTCCGCTCGATATCCTGCGGCTCGCCGTCGAACGGCCACGCATGCATGGCGCCCCACAAGACGACCAAGGCCAGCAGGCCAAGCAGCGTCAGCCCGGGCAGCTTCCTGACCAGCCGCCACTCAAGGCCGGCGGGTGCACGTATCGAATCGGGATTTTTCTTCATTGCGTGGGTGTGGCTGCTGCCGTCGCTGTCATGCAAGGCAGCAGCGCAAGGACACCACAAGGATACTCCGATTCGTGCCGTCCTAAGCGCATCGCGCCCCGAAGTCAAACTCACTTTCCCGAGCGGACAGCTAGATGCCGGATTGCTACACTGGGGCCACCCGCGCTGCGTGCGCGCCACCCCATTGAGAGGAAATACGATGGCTACCGTCCCCCTGATCGACCATGCGCAGGCCAGCCCCGCCGTACGTGCCGTCTACGACGACATCAAGCAACTGCGGCGCGTTGACGACGTGAACAATTTCTGGAAATCGCTGGCGAATTCGCCAACGCAGCTAGCCCAGGTCTGGTCGGAAGTAAAAACGGTGATGCAACCAGGCGCGCTCGACGCGCTGACCAAGGAACTGATTTACATCGCGGTGTCGGCCACCAATAGTTGCACCTACTGCGTACACTCGCACACCGCCGCCGCGCGCGCAAAGGGCATGACGCCGGAGCAGCATGCAGAACTGCTGGCCGTCATCGCTCTGGCCAGCCGCACCAACGCGCTGGCCAACAGCCTGCAGGTACCCGTTGATCCGCAGTTCCAGGCTGGCTGAGCGCTTCCGGTTCGTTAAAAAAATGAAATCGGTATCGCTTCCATCAGCAAATGGCGCAACCGCGCAGTCCGGCATTTTTGACGCATGTCAAAGACCGCAAGGGGAAGGAAACGGAATACTGGTCACATTCAAACGAGGAGCCCGTATGACCTTCAACCATGCCGTAATCTGGATCGACCACACTGAAGCGCATGTGATTCATTTCGACGCCGAGGCGAGTGAGAGCGAAGTAGTGAAGACCAAGTCGACGCACCCGCACCTGCACCACAAGGCTGGCGCGGTCGGCGCAGGCCATTTGCGTGCCGCGGAGGACTACCTGCGCTCGGTCGCCGATGCGGTCGCTGATGCGGGCGAGATCCTTGTCGTCGGCCCGGGCTCGGCCAAGCTCGAACTGATCCGTTATGTCGAGAAGCAGCTGCCGAAGACGGCCCAGAAGATCCTCGGCGTGGAAACCGTGGATCACCCGAGCGACCGCCAGCTGCTCGCCTACGCGCGCAAGACGTTCGTGCGTATCGACCAGCTGAACGGCACGACTGCGCTGCCAACCTGATCGGGCCTGGCGCCGGCCTGCCTGGCGCTCCGGCAGGACAAACTGACTACTTGCGACCCGCCAGGTACCTGACGCCTTGCGGGCCGTAGCTTTCGGTGTGCGGCACGTTGGCCGCCAGGCCAAAGGTGTCGCCCGGGCCGCAGTGTTGGGTGCGTCCGTGCGCGACGACGGTGATCTCGCCATCGAGAACCAGCACCCGCGCCTCGAACGGATGCGTATGCGTGTCCATTGAGCCGTTGGGCTCACGCTCGACCACGACAGCGGTCGCGAAGCCCTCGGCGGCCAGCCCGTCCCTGAATTCCTGTTCAGTCATTTTTTTCTCCGTCAGCGCGTAGCGACCAGCTTGACCAGCGCAAGCAAGGTCTGGTTGATTGGCGTGAGCATGCCATGGGCGCGTCCGCGGCGCACGACATAGCCGTTCAGGTAGCCGATTTCATTCGGCTTGCCGCGCGCGACATCCTGCGCGGTCGATGAATACTGGTTGGCCATCGAGTGAGCAATGCGGCGCACCGCTTCGTGGCTGTCACCGGGCACGTCGATACCGTCAGCGCGCGCGACCTGCAGGCATTCATCGACGACGGCCTGCATCAGCTCGGGCACGCCGTCGACCTCGACCAGTTTGCCATAGGTTTTCTGCGCAATCGCCGACATCGCGTTGTACGCGCAATTGACGATCAACTTGCCCCACAGCGCGCCCATCACATTGTCCGACACCTGCACCGGCACGCCGGCACGCGCGAATGCGTCGACGATGCGGGCGCTTTCGGGCGCCGCGCCGATGGCTAGCTCGCCGCGACCGTGATGTTTAAGGTGTGCCGGGCCGGCCATCTCGGTCGCTACATAGACGACCGCAGGAATTACCCGCTGCGGCAGCACGCGCTGAATGATGTCGGCATTCTCGACGCCGTTTTGCAGCGACACCACCACCGTGCCTGCGCCCAGCCAGGGGGCGATCTCGCGCGCGGTGCGTTCGGTATCGGTGGATTTCACGCAGAACAGCACGACATCGGCACCGGCGACCGCAGCGGTCTCGGTACTGGCCTCGACCGCCACGTTCTCGTCGAACATCCGGGTATCGAGCCGCAGCCCGCGCGCACGCATCACCTCCACATGGGGCGCGCGGCCTATCAGGGTCACCGGCACGCCCGCTCGCGCGAGCATGCCACCGAAATAGCAGCCGACCGCGCCGGCGCCGACGACGGCAAAACGGGGGGTATCGCTGGATGGCATCCTGTCTCCCTTTTCTTTTTTGGATGAAGACTATACCCGATTGACGCAGCGCTTTTCATGTCGAAATGGCAAAGGGGATATTGCCGCAGCGCGAATGCCCGGGGCGCGCGCCGGGGCAGCGATGGTATCAGGCACGCAGGTCCTGCGCCGCATACCAGCCGACATAGGCCGCCAGCGCCGCGGTGCCGGCATGCAGCCAGATGTCATGGCCGTACAGCGGCATCAGCCCGAACACGGTATCGAGCCGCGGGAACAGTCCCATCACTGCGAGTACCGCAAAAATGACGGCCAGCGAGCGCGCATAGGTGACACACGCGCGCTCGGAAACACGCACCGCCATGACGCCCCAGGCGCCGATACCCAAGTGCAGCAGCGTGTGCGCAAGATTGACCGGAAACAGCCCGAACAGCGCGCCATGCAGTACCCGCACGCTCAGGTGGCGCGTAGCGTGCGGTGCGGCAAGTAATGCGGGGAAGAAGCCGGCGATGCCGACGAGCAGGTAGATGATGCCGGTTGTGATCGCAAAACGCTTGGTGACCATCGCACTGTCCTCTGAGGGGATACCCGACAGTGCATCTGACCGCGCCGGCGCGCGGAAAACCGCATCATTTCGATCCGGCTGGATCGCAATCAAGCCTGTTCCGCATCCATCTCCGCAAACACCTTGTGCGCCAGTGCGAACGCCGAATTGGCCGCCGGCACGCCGCAGTAGATCGCCGCCTGCAGCAGCGCCTCCTTGATCTGTTCGCGCGACACGCCGTTGTTGGATGCCGCCCGCAGGTGCAGTTTCAGTTCCTCTTCGCGGTTGAGCGCGACCATCATGCAGATCGTCATCAGGCTGCGCGTATGGCGCGGCAACCCGGGACGGGTCCAGATCTCGCCCCACGCATAACGGGTGATCAGGTTCTGAAATTCAGCATTGATATCGTTCAGGTTGGCCTGCGCACGATCGACGTGCTTGTCACCCAGTACAGCGCGGCGCATCGCCATCCCGTGTTCGTAACGCTGTTCGTCGTCCATGCGGTCCGCCCGGATTCAGGCAGCGCTGTCCTGCTTGCGCAGGAAACCGAGCAGCTGCTGGGTGAAGGCCTGTGCGACCTCCCAGTTGGACAGGTGCGCAGCGTTGAGCTCGACGTAGCGTGCCCCGGGGATCGCGCGCGCGATCAGCTCACCGTGCTCCGGTGGCGTCGACTTGTCATGCTTGCCACCGATCACCAGCGTCGGGGTGGTGATGCGCGCAAGGTCGGCGCGCTGGTCCATGTCGCGTACGGCTGCACAGTTTGCAACATAGCCCTCGACCGTGGTCGTGGCCAGCATGTGGCGCACGCGCTCAACCTGTGCCGGTGCGCGCGACAGGAAATCCTCCGTGAACCAGCGCTGCAATACCGTATCGATGACGACCTTCATGCCACCCTGGCGCACTTGCGCGATGCGCGCATTCCACATCTCGGGGACGCCGATTGCGGCGCTGGTGTTGCAAAGTACCAGGCGCTCGATGCGTGCCGGTTGATGGATGCCGAGCCAGATACCGGTCATGCCGCCCATCGACAGGCCACAAAAATGGGCACGCTGAATATTCAGCTGGTCCAGCAAGGCAATGACGTCACCGCCAAGCTGCGCAATGCTGTACGGCCCGGGCGTCACGTCGGACTGACCGTGGCCACGCGTGTCGTAGCGCACCACGCGGAAATGCTCGACCAGCGCGGGCAGCTGCGGCAGCCACATGTCCAGCGTAGTACCCAGCGAATTCGACAGCACCAGCACTGGCGCGTCATCGGCACCGTCCACCTGATAATGCAGTTTGCCGTTACCGGTATCTATGAAGGGCATCACATGACTCCAAAAAACGTTTCATCCGGTCTTGCGCTGACGGTGCGACGCGAGCACCCGGTCGACGAAGGCTGTCGCTTCTCCCGTGTAGCTTAACGGATCGAACAATGCCGCCAGTCGCTGCGACCCCAGCACCGGCGCCACCCGCGCATCCGCCTGCAACACCTGCAGCAGGTGCTGCCCGCTATCGATCGCAGTATGACAGGCTGCCTCGATGATTTCATGCGCTTGCGCACGGCCGACTTCGGCCGCCAGCGCCAGCGACACCGGTTCGGCCATCACCAGGCCGCGTGTCAGCTCCATGTTCTGCCGCATCCGGGCGGTATCGACGCGCAGACCCTCGGCCACATCGCGCAATTGGGTCAGCGCGGCGGCGCACAGCGATGCGATCTCGGGCAGCGTATCCCATTCGGCCTGCCAGCCGCCGAGCGCGCGCTCATGCTCGTTCGGCATGCCGGCCAGCAGGGTTGACACCAGGCCCGGCACGCGCAGCGCCGCCGCCAGCACCGCCGCGCAACCTACCGGGTTACGCTTGTGCGGCATCGTCGACGATCCGCCACGTCCGACAGCAACCGGCTCGGACAATTCCGCGACTTCGGTCTGGCTTTGCAGCGCAATGTCCCGCGCGATTTTACCCAAGGTACCGGTCAGCAGGCCGAGCACGGTCGCGAACTCGGCGAAGCGATCGCGGTGTGCATGCCAGGGAAGATGGGGAAGCGGCAGTTCGAGCGCAGCGGCAACCGCATGCGCGACCGCCAGGCCGCGGTCGCCGAGGCTGGCCAGCGTGCCGGTGGCACCGCCGAACTGCAGCACACACAGCCGCGCACGCATCTCGGACAGCCGCTGCTGGTGGCGCAGCAAGGCATCGAGCCAGCCGGCAGCCTTCAGGCCGAACGTGACGGGCAGCGCATGCTGCATCCAGGTGCGCCCCATCATCGGGGTGCTGCGGTGCCGGTACGCCAGCCCGGCCAGCGCGTCGGCGAGTTCGGCCAGTTCGACCGCGATCAGGTCGAGCGCATCCCGCATCTGCAGCACCATGCCGGTATCGATCACGTCCTGGCTGGTGGAACCCCAGTGCACATAGCGTGCGGCATCGGCGTCGCGTGCGGCGACCTGTGCGGTGAGCTGCTTCACCAGCGGAATCGCCAGATTGCCCGCATCGCGCGCGGCCAGCGTGAGTGCCGCCAGGTCATAGCGGCTAGCGTCGCAGCAGGCCAGCACCGGCGCCACGGCAGCCGCCGGAATCACGTCCTCGCAGGCCAGGCCGCGCGTCAGCGCCGCCTCGAAATCGAGCATGCGCTGCACGGTGCTGCCGGGCGAGAACACCTGCTGCATGCCCTCGCTGGAGAACATGGCGGACGTGAGGGCTGGCATGGTCGTTGCGCGTCAGTCGTTGGGGTCAGATGTCGAAGAACACGGTTTCGTTGTCGCCGCCACCACCGAGCACGATGTCCCATGCGAGCGTGCCCGGCTGGCCTGGCATCGCTGCAGCGATCAGCGTGGCGCGCCGTTCGGGCGGTACCTTCTGCAGTATGGAGTCGGCAGCGTGATTGTCGCCCAAAAAGTAGATCCTCGTGGACAGCTGCTTCAGCAGGCCGCGCGCGAAGACGTTGACGAGGATATGCGGCGCCTGTGGCTGGCCGTCGGCGCCGGGCACACTGCCTGGCTTGACGGTGCTGAAGCGGAAGCGCCCGTCGGCGTCGGTCGGGCAACGGCCGAAGCCGGTGAAGGCGGGCTCGGTCGGCAGCGCGCGAGTGTCGTCCGGGTGGGCGTACCTGCCCTGCGCATTCGCCTGCCAGGTTTCGATGACGGCATCCGGCACCGGCTGGCCATCGGCATCCAGCACGCGGCCGGTGATGACGATGCGCTCGCCGGACACGCCGGGGCCGGCCAGGTCGGTGGTGTTCAGCCAGTCCAGCCCGATATGCAGGTAAGGACCGACGGTTTGCGACGGGGTCAGTGGAAGGCGCATGTCATTTCTCCATCGGCGTCGCATCGCGGCCGCGCAGGACGATGTTGAAGCGGAAGCCGAGCGCATGCTCGGGCTCGGTCAGCCCGAGGTCGAAATCCGAGATCATCTTCTGGCGCGCACCGTCCGGCACGCTGTTGTAGATCGGGTCGAAGGGTAGCAGCGGGTCGCCCGGGAAGTACATCTGCGTGACCAGACGCGTGGCAAACGCATTGCCGAACAGCGAGAAGTGGATGTGCGCAGGGCGCCACGCGTTCGGATGGTTGCGCCACGGGTAGGCGCCGGGACGGATCGTCACAAAGCGGTAATGACCGTTCGCATCCGTCATCAGGCGGCCGGTGCCGGTGAAATTCGGGTCGAGCGGCGCGTCATGCTGGTCGCGCTTGTGCCGGTAGCGGCCGGCGGCGTTGGCCTGCCACACTTCGATCAGCTGGTTCGGCACCGGCCGGCCGTCTTCGTCAAGCACGCGGCCGGCAACAATGATGCGCTCGCCGAGCGGCTCGCCCGCGTGCTGGCGCGTCAGGTCGGCGTCTTGCGGACGCACCCGGTCGTGGCCGAACACGGGCCCGGTCATTTCGGACAGGGTTTGCGGTAGCAGGATCAGCGGCTTCGATGGCGTGCGCTGCACGGTGGACTGGTAGCCGGGGTACAGGTAATCCGGCTGGCTACCAGCGGCGGGACGCCGGTAAGGCGCGGCAGAAGACATGTCGGTTCCTTGTCTCGGATAAAAATCTGTCGGTGTTCTTTATCAAGGTCGGGCGCTGTGCGCGTTCAGACGCGCTCGATCAGCAACGCGATACCCTGGCCGACGCCGATGCACATCGTACACAGCGCATAACGGCCGCCGCTGCGGTGCAGCTGGTACATCGCAGTCGTGACCAGACGCGCGCCGCTCATGCCCAGCGGATGTCCGAGCGCAATCGCGCCGCCATTCGGATTGACGCGCGGGTCATTGTCGGCGATGCCGAGGCCGCGCAGCACGGCCAGCCCCTGGGCAGCGAAGGCTTCATTGAGCTCGATGACATCGATCTGGTCGAGCGCCATGCCGGTCTGTTGCAACAGCTTCTGCACCGCCGGCACCGGACCAATGCCCATGACGCGCGGCGCGACGCCGGCAGTGGCCATCGCCACCATGCGCGCGCGCGGCGTGAGCCCGAAACGGGCCGCCGATGCCTCGTCGGCCAGCAGCAGCGCGCAGGCGCCGTCATTCACGCCGGACGCATTGCCGGCGGTGACGCTGCCGTCCGGGCGCACCACGCCCTTGAGCCTGGCCAGCGCCTCGACGCTGGTGGCGCGCGGATGCTCATCATGCAGCACCGTCAGCGGCTCGCCCTTTTTTTGCGCAATGATGACCGGCACGATCTCTTCGGCGAGGATGCCGGCGGCCTGTGCTGCGGCGGCCTTGTTCTGGCTCGCAACGGCAAACGCGTCCTGATCGGCGCGACTGATCTGGTGGTCGGTGGCGACGTTCTCGGCGGTCTCCGGCATTGAATCGACACCGTACAGCGCCTTCATCTGCGGGTTGATGAAGCGCCAGCCGATGGTGGTGTCGAAGATCTGCGCATTGCGCGAGAACGCGCTGTCGGCCTTGCCCATCACAAAAGGCGCGCGCGTCATCGACTCGACGCCGCCGGCGATCATCAGGCCGGTTTCGCCGGACTTGATGGCGCGCGCGGCGCTGCCGATTGCATCCATGCCGGAGCCGCACAGCCGGTTCAGGGTGGAACCCGGCACGGACAGCGGCAGCCCGGCCAGCAGCAATGACATGCGCGCAACGTTGCGGTTGTCTTCACCCGCCTGGTTGGCGCAGCCGAAGATGACTTCATCGACTGCGGCCCAGTCGACCGTCGGATTACGCTCCTGCAGCGCACGTAGGGGTACGGCGCCGAGGTCGTCGGCGCGCACATCCTTCAGGGCGCCGCCGAAGCGGCCGATCGGGGTGCGAATTGCGTCGCAGATGAATGCCTGTTTCATTCTTTGTCCTGTCGTCAGAGTGGAGTTCGTTCGCGCGTTCAGGCCGGCGCCAGCGGCACGCCGGTCAGCGTTTGCAATTCGGCCAGCGTCAGGCCGTCGATCATGTCGACGACGCGCAGTCCGCCCGGCGTGATGTCGATGGTGGCCAAATCCGTGTAGATGCGCGCCACGCAGCCGACCCCGGTCAGCGGGTAGGTGCAGCGCTCGACGATCTTGCTCTCGCCGCTCTTGGTCTGGTGCTCCATCATCACGAACACGCGCTTGGCGCCGATCGCCAGGTCCATCGCGCCGCCGACGGCGGGAATCGCGTCGGGAGCTCCGGTATGCCAGTTGGCCAGGTCACCGGTCTGCGAGACCTGGAACGCGCCCAGCACGCAGATATCGAGGTGGCCGCCACGCATCATCGCGAACGAGTCGGCGTGATGGAAATAGGCGCCGCCGGTCAGCAACGTCACCGGCTGCTTGCCGGCGTTGATCAGGTCCGGGTCCTCGGCACCCGGCTGCGGCGCGGGCCCCATGCCCAGGATACCGTTCTCGCTGTGCAGGAAGACTTCCTTCGACGGGTCAAGGTGGTTGGCAACCATCGTTGGCAAGCCGATGCCGAGGTTCACATAGGCGCCCTCGGGAATGTCCTGCGCGACGCGGCGCGCGATCTCGTCACGGGTAAAGCGCTTCATTGCACACCTCCGACCTGCACCACGCGTTGCACGAAAATACCCGGCGTGACGATCACTTCCGGATCGAGCGCACCCAGCGGCACGACTTCATCGACCTGGGCAATGGTGCACTTCGCGGCCATCGCCATGATCGGTCCGAAGTTGCGCGCGGCCTTGCGGTAGACGAGATTGCCCCAGCGATCGCCTTTCAAGGCCTTGATCAGGGCGAAATCGGCATGAATCGGCGACTCGAGCACATAGTTCCGACCATTGATCACACGGGTCTCCTTGCCCTCGGCCAGCAGGGTGCCGTAGCCGGTCGGCGTGAAGAACCCGCCGATCCCGGCGCCGGCCGCGCGGATGCGCTCGGCGAGATTGCCCTGGGGCGTCAGTTCCAGCTCGACCTGACCGGCGCGATACAGGCGGTCGAACACATGCGAGTCGACCTGGCGCGGAAACGAGCAAATGACTTTCCTCACGCGACCGGCCGCCAGCAGTGCCGCCAGCCCGCTGTCGCCGTTGCCGGCGTTGTTGTTGACGATGGTGAGCTCGCCGGCTCCCTGCGCAATCAGCGCATCAATCAAGGCGCTCGGCATACCGGCGTTGCCGAAGCCACCGATCATCACCGTCGCACCATCCTGAATGCCGGCAATGGCCTGGGCCATGTCCGGAACGATCTTATCGACCAAGAAAACCTCCCGTGATAGGTCGGCCAGTGCGGGATGGGCGAGCGTGCCAGGCCGATTCCCCCGCAGGGAAACCGACAGCCTTGATGACGCGTTGCTCTCGACCTATACTTCACCCAAAAGTTCGATTATCGAACAACTGGCTGTTTATAGAACAATTTTTCAGCGTGGCGGAGTTTATCGCTGCCAAATAACGCCGACAAGAGCCAGACGACAAATTCCGTTCGGTTCCCGAACAACGCCAACCGACGGGACCGAAGGGGAGCAACTGTCTAGAAGAAACAACAATTCTTCCGAATTCCACTCGAAAAAATGGCAAGCCTTGGTGAGCAGCGCAGAAATTGTCAAAAAAGTATTAAGTTCCGTTACGGTAACGGCTTGCCGCTTCCGGAATCGTAGTCGACACGGACGAAGCGGCATGCGTCCGCAAGACCGTCCCCCTCCTTCTCAGCGATCTGACCATGCAGAATACATCCACCGCTATGACCGATACCGACCCTGCCAACGCGCCGGAACCCCAGGATCAGGAAGCCACCACGCAGCCGCCTGCGCCGCCTGCCCGTCCACTCACGATCGCCGAAGAGATCGATGCGCTGACGGATCCCAGCTTCATGACCTCGCTTGCCCGCGGGCTGGCGGTCGTAAAGGCTTTCAGCGACCAGCGCCGCGCCATGACGATCGCGCAGATCAGTCACAGGACCGGAATACCGCGCGCGGCCGTCCGACGTTGCCTGTATACGCTCAAGCAGCTCGGCTACGCAGACTCGGAAGCAAACAACTTCTTCCTCAAGCCCAGGATTCTCGCGCTGGGCTACTCGTACCTGTCGTCGACGCCGCTGACGATTGCGGCGCAGCCGTGCCTGAACCAGCTCAGCCGCATGCTCAATGAATCCTGCTCGCTGGCCGTGCTGGAAGATGAGGAGGTGCTCTACATCTCGCGCTCGCAGACCTCGCGCGTGCTGTCGGTCGCGGTGAACGCGGGCAGCCGCCTGCCGGCCTACTGCACATCGCTGGGACGGGTGCTGCTGGCCGGCTTGCCGGAGCACGAGCTCAATGCGTATTTCTCCCGCGCGAAGCTGGTCGCCTTTACCGACCGGACCGAAATATCGGAGCAGCGGCTGCGCGAGATCATCGCCGAGGTCCGCCAGAAGGGCTATGCGGTGGTGGAGGAAGAACTGGAAATCGGCCTGCGCTCGATCGCCGTGCCGGTGCGGGGTGCCTCCGGCTCGACCATGGCCGCACTGAACATTGGCGCCCAGGCCACCCGTGTCGCACGTGCCCAGGTCGAACAGACCTTCCTGCCCGCGCTGCTCAACGCCGCCAGCGAGCTGTCGGTACTGCTGCCCTGACGCCTGCAACGGATCCGCAGCGCCACAACGCGGATCCGTCAGCTTCAGGCAAGTCCGGACTGCACATCGGTGCGCTGCCGGAATTGACTCGGCGACATGCCGGTGGCGCGCCTGAAAAATCGGGTGAAGTACGCCGGATCGCCAAATCCCAGCATGTCGGCGACTTCCCTGACCGACATCGCGGTGTAGACAAGGTTGCGGCGGGCCTCCAGCAACATCCGGTCGTGAATCATGCCCAGCGCCGAGCGACCGGCGTATTGGCGACACAGCGCATTCAAGTGCGCCACGCTCAGGCCCAGCTGCGACGCATAGTGCGCCAGCGGCGTATGGGTGCGGAAACTGCGCTCTATCTCCGCTGTGAAGCGCGTCAGATGGCCCGATGCCGGTGACGGCACGGGCCCGCGTGCGCCACTGCCTGACTCGCCTGCGACATCCGGCTGCCGCAGCAGCAAGGCCAGCACCGCCACGACCAGCGCCTCCAGCAACGGCAGCCTGAAGTCGGCATGGCGTTCATATTCCAGCGCAAGCCATTGCAGCAAGCGCTGCAGCTGGGCACGCTCGCCCGCCGGGCGCAGCCGGCACAGGCTCGGGGAAGCCATGGCCAGCAGTTGCCGGCCCAGCGCGCTGTGCATGCCGGTGAGCATCGGATAGGCGAGTGTCAGTACCAGCCCGCCCGCATCACGCTCGAAGCGGAAACCGTGCACGCAATGCTGCGGAACCAGCACGACCGAGCCGGGCGCGAGCTCGCCGGGTGCATCGTCGAGCATCAGCCAACCTCTCCCCTGTTCCAGCCACAGCAGCTGGAACAGGCCATGGTGGCGGTGGGGTTTGATCTCCCAATTGTGCAAGCTGCTTCGTGCGGCGATGGATTCAACGTGGACCGGATCCAGTGGCGCTCGCGCGCCCTCCTCGCCATACAGCTCAAAGACCGGAACAGATTTCCCGGAACGGTTGCCGACTGCCATTGGATTCGAATTATCTGGACAAGAATCCGCGGAATGTACAAGCATTTAAGGCTATCGTCCATTCCCAAAGCGGGCGTTAGCATCGACACTCGCGCTTTTCGGACGCGAGTCTGTCGACTCGCCGGGAGCCAGAACCTTGAAAACCCAAGTCGCCATTATCGGAGCCGGCCCGTCCGGCCTGCTGCTCGGACGCCTGCTTGAATTGCAGGGCATCGACAACGTGATCATCGAGGCGAAATCGCCGGACTATGTACTCTCGCGCATCCGCGCCGGCGTGCTTGAACAGGGCACTGCCAACTTGCTGCGTGAAGCGCAAGTGAGCGAAAGAATGGATCGCGAAGGCCATGTGCATGAGGGCTTCGCGCTGTCGTTCGGCGGGCGGCTTGAGCGCATCGACCTGAAAAAATACTCAGGCGGCAAGACCGTGATTGTGTACGGCCAGACCGAAGTGACGAAGGACCTGATGAACGCGCGCGCTGCGTCGGGTTCGACCAGCTTCTACGAGGCCGGCGATGTCGCGGTACATGATTTCGACAGCGAGCATCCAAGCGTCACTTTCACCAAAGACGGCACGCGCCACACCGTCGAATGCGACTACATCGCCGGCTGTGATGGCTTTCATGGCGTGTCGCGCAAATCCGTTCCGGCTGACCGGATCAAACTGTTCGAACGTGTCTATCCATTCGGCTGGCTCGGGATACTCTCACGAACCCCGCCGGTGTCGGACGAACTGATCTACGCGAATCACGAACGCGGATTTGCCTTGTGCAGCATGCGCTCAGACAGGCTGTCGCGCTACTACGTGCAGTGCAGCCTGGCCGACAAGGTAGAGGACTGGTCGGACGAGCGCTTCTGGGAGGAATTGCAGTCGCGCCTGCCGCAGGAGACAGCGCGCCGCATGGTGACTGGTCCGTCGATTGAGAAGAGCATCGCACCCCTGCGCAGCTTTGTCGCCGAGCCGATGCAGTTCGGCCGCATGTTCCTGGTCGGCGACGCCGCCCATATCGTGCCGCCGACCGGTGCAAAAGGCCTCAACCTGGCCGCCAGTGATGTGTATACTCTTTATCATGTTTTGCGCCGCAGATACAAGGAAGGCCGCACCGACCTGGTTAACAAGTATTCGGAGATTTGCCTGCGCCGCATATGGAAGGCAGAGCGTTTCTCCTGGTGGATGACTTCCATCCTGCACAAGTTCTCGGATGACCCGTTCAGCCAGCGCATTCAGGAAGCCGAGCTTGACTACTTCACCGGATCGCAAGCGGGCCTGACGAATATCGCGGAAAACTATGTCGGACTACCTTATGAGCCTGTTGAATAATGCAGATTCGGCGCGCGAAGTGGCGGTCAGTCGCGCAATACGCTAAAGTCAACCGGCCGAAATCTGCTGAGACGACATGACACAGCCCCCATCCCTCGCTACTGCTCCGGCCATCTCGATCAATTCGCTGCGCAACAGTTGTTCCGCGTGCAGCATGCACCAGCTATGCCTGCCGATGGGGCTGGGCGAGTCCGACATGCAGCGCCTCGACCAGATCATCGGGCGGCGCCGCAAGGTGTCGAAGGATTCGCTGCTGTACCGGATGGAAGACTCGTTCACCAACCTGTACGCAATCCGGCTGGGACACTTCAAGACCTACCAGGTCAGCCCCGGCGGCGAGCAGCAGATCACCGGTTTCCAGATGGCCGGCGAACTGCTGGGCATGGATGCGATCAGCACCGACCGCCATCACTGCGACGCCATGGCGCTCGAGGACAGCGAGGTGTGTGAAATTCCGTTTTCCCGGCTGGAAGAACTGTTCGGCACGATACCGACGCTACTGCATCACTTCCACCGGATGATGAGCCGCGAAATCACGCGCGAACAGAACGTGATGCTCCTGCTCGGGAACATGCGCGCCGAGCAGCGCTTTGCGGCTTTCCTGGTGAACCTGGCGTCGCGCTATGCGGCACGCGGGTACTCGTCGACTACCTTCCAGCTGCGCATGTCACGCGAAGAAATCGGCAACTACCTGGGCCTGACGATAGAGAGCATCAGCCGGCTGCTGTCGCGCCTGAAGAAGCAAGGCTTGCTGCGGGTTGCCAACCGCGAGATCGAATTGCTCGATCCGGAGCGGCTGCGTGCCATTGCAGCAGGCACGGTCACCGGCGACTAAGCGCCTGCCGCCACAACCAGACGATACGCACGCCTGTCGCGTGCGAGCTGGCCTGGCCGCCGTGCCGCAGGCGATTGCGAGGCAGTCAGAACGGCGGATGACCCGGGCCTGGCGCTTCCGTGCGGATCAGGTACAAGCTGATCATGCTGGCGATGGCGCACACGGTCCAGAAAAAGAAAAAGCCCATCGTGTACGCCGCTATCGGCTCGAGGTCCACATGACCCCCGACCAGCATCAGGTCACTCGGATCAAAAACGGAAAAGAAAAATCCTTCGGCAATGATGGCCGAAAGGAATGATGGCCAAAGTACCGACATCGCCAATTTGAGCATGGGTCTCCTCCGAATCCAAGCGGTCAGAACGATAGCCAGTTCATCCCGACCCAGGTCAGTTATGCAGCCTTGCCCATCTCTGCGATGGGCCGGATGTCTATGTTTTTCTGTTCTGGCCAGTGCCAGTCTCCGTGCAGGCGCCATGCGCCGGCCGTATCCTCGATCTGCACCTGCCACCGCGCCCTGTCCAGCAGCGGAATCGACAGACGGAACGCGCCGGACGCGTCCGTCGTAACCGACTGCCTGATATCTTTTGCCGGAACCGTGGGGTGGATCAGTTGCACGACCACGGCGCCCGCCGTGCCCGCGCCCTGCAAGCGCCCGATCACGGCGCCTTCAGCCGCATCATAACGCACGGAAGCGCTCAGGCGGAGCGTCGCTGCGGCCCGATCGCGCCGCAGATCCTGGTTAATCGCCTTGCCCTTTTTGTAGTAGTCATCGACGACCAGCGCATCAGCGCCGGCAAAGGAAATCCAGGCCGTGATGAAGCCGGCGATCAGCACGGCTACCGGCCCGACCATCAGCAGCCAGGGCCAGCGATGGCGGTACCAGGGTTGGGTATCGTTGTTCATTATTTGCATGGTACGTTCCTTCCGCATCAGCGCGGCACGAAGAAGACAGCTTTTTCTTTCACCTGCACTTGCGGGTTGTCGACAGCCGTCAGCGTGAAATAGATTTTGTTCGAGCCCTTCTCGCCCTTGCCTGCCTCGGTGCGCACCGCCACCGGCACGGCGCGCGATTCGGTCGAACCGAGTGCGACTTCGTTCGTACCCATCAGGCGAACACTGTCGATGCCCTCGACTGTGAGCTTGTAACGATGCGCGGCCTCGTCCGTGTTCATGATCTGCAGGCGGTATACGTTCTCTATCTGGCCGTCCTCGACCTCGCGCCCCATCGAACCGCGGTCGCGGATCACATCCATCTTGAGCGGCGTGCGTGTGAATAACGTGCCGAAAAACACCACGATGATCACCAGCAGCACCGCGCTATAAATCAGTACGCGCGGACGGAACGCATGACGAACGATGTCGGGTGTGGCCCAGCGCTGCACCATCGCATGGTCGGTCCAGTAGCGGACCAGGCCACGCGGCGCGCCGATCTTGTCCATCACGCTGTTGCACGCATCAACGCAGGCGGCACAGCCGATGCACTCATACTGCAGGCCATTGCGGATATCGATGCCGGTCGGGCACACCTGCACGCACATCGAGCAGTCAATGCAGTCACCCAGCTGCTTGCCGGCATTCACGTCGGACTTGCTGCGTGCGCCGCGTGGTTCACCACGATCTTTATCGTAGGTGATGATCAGACTGTCCTTGTCGAACATCGCGCTCTGGAAGCGCGCGTATGGACACATGTATTTGCAGACCTGCTCGCGCATCCAGCCGGCGTTGCCGTAGGTTGCGAACGAGTAGAACAGTACCCAGAACCATTCCCACGGCCCCAGTGCCAGCGTCGCGATCTCTGCCGACAAGACATGAATCGGCGTGAAATAGCCGACGAAGGTAAAGCCGGTCCAGAGGGCGAAAGCGATCCAGACGATATGCTTCGAGCACTTGCGGAACAACTTCCCGGCCGACATCGGCTGACGGTCGAGGCGCATGCGCGCACTGCGGTTGCCCTCGATCTTGCGCTCGAACCACATGAAGATCTCGGTGTAGACGGTCTGCGGACAAGTGAAGCCGCACCAGACCCGGCCGAAAATCGCGGTGAACAGGAAAAGCGAATAAGCACTGATGATCAGCAGTGCAGCCAGGTAAATGAAATCCTGCGGCCACAACACGATGCCGAAGATGTAGAACTTACGTGCGCCCAGGTCGAAAAGGACGGCCTGGCGACCGTTCCATTCGAGCCAGGGCAGACCGTAAAAAAGGATCTGGGTGAACCACACGAAGAACCAGCGAAGGCTGGCATACCTTCCCTGAATTTCGCGCGGATAAATTTCCTTCCGCGCCTCATACATCTTGATGACTGCAACTTCAGGGGAGGCGTTCTCCATCAGATTTCCCGTTGACTTCCAGATAGCGTCTGCACCACCGGGTCGGGCCCGGTGGCATGCAGGGAATTACTTGTTGCCGGCAGTGGCAACGACCGTCTTGTTCGACAAGTTCCAGACGTAGGCGGCCAGCAGATGAACCTTGCCTTCGCCGAGGAACTCCTCAAAGGCCGGCATCTGGTTATTGCGGCCATTGCGGATGGTTTCCATAATGGTCGCGACACTGCCGCCATACAGCCAGGTCTTGTCGGTCAGGTTAGGGGCGCCGACGGCCTGGTTACCCTTGCCATCCGCGCCGTGGCAGGCAGCGCAGGCACCGAATTTCTCCTTGCCAAAGGCGGCCTTGATCGGGTCGTGCGTGGAGTTCGACAGCGACAGCACATAGTGTGCGAGGTTGTCGATTTCCTTCTCGCCGCCGACTGCGGCACCCATCGGCGGCATCTGTCCGTGACGTCCCTTCAGCAGCGTCGTCTTGATGACATCCGGTTCGCCGCCGTACAGCCAGTCGCCATCGGTCAGGTTCGGGTAGCCCTTGTTGCCGCGCGCATCCGAACCGTGGCATTGCGCACAGTAGGTCAGGAACAGGCGCTCGCCCATGGCCTGCGCTTTCGGGTCCGCCGCGACGGCCTTCAGGTCGGTCGCCTTGTACTTCTCAAACATCGGGCCGACTTCGGCATCCGCTACCGCCAGTTCCTTCTGGTACTCGCCCGATGAGCTCCAGCCGAGCTTGCCGGCGAACGTACCCAGGCCGGGGTAGAGTGCGAGGTAGGCGATTCCAAAGACGATGGTGATGTAGAACATCCACATCCACCAGCGCGGCATCGGGTTGTTCAATTCCTCCAGGCCCTCGTCCCACGAGTGTCCGGTGGTCTCGACCACCTTGCCATCCTTCGGCACCACGATCTTGACCTTCGACTGCGACCACAGCAGCAGTGCGCAGCCCGCGATCGAGGCGATCGTCAGGACGGTGACGTAAGTGCCCCAAAAACCGTTGATGAAATCAGCCATGACGCGGCTCCTGCTTCGTATTGTTCGTATCCTCATCCGCGAAGGGCAGCATGGCTGCCTCATCGAAGTCCTGTTTGCGGTGCGCGATATAAGTCCAGTAAACAATGCCCAGGAAAGTCACCAGGCTCAGCAGCGTCAGCAGGCTGCGCGCGTCCGTCAACAGCGTCGTGAAATTCATGTTTACCTCCGTGCCTTGATCTGCGTGCCGAGACCCTGCAGGTAGGCGATCAGCGCGTCGAGCTCGGTCTTGCCCTCGAGTTCCTTCGGCGCTGCCGCGATCTGCTCATCGGTGTACGGGTCGCCGAGCCGCTTGAGCGCCTGCAACTTCGGTACGATGGCTTGCGGATCGAGCGAGGTCTTGGCCAGCCACGCGTAGGACGGCATGTTCGACTCGGGTACCACCTCGCGCGGGTTATTCAGGTGCGCGCGGTGCCATTCGTCGGAGTAGCGGCCGCCGACCCGGGCCAGGTCCGGACCGGTACGCTTGGAGCCCCACTGGAACGGACGGTCGAAGACGAATTCGCCAGCAACCGAGTAGTGGCCGTAACGCTCGGTCTCGGCGCGCAGCGGGCGGATCATTTGCGAGTGGCAGTTGTAGCAGCCCTCGCGGATGTAGACATCGCGCCCGGCCAGACGCAATGCACTGTACGGGGTCAGGCCCGCCACCGGCTCGGTAGTGGACTTCTGGAAGAACAGCGGGACGATCTCGACGAGGCCTCCGACGCTGATGACCAACAGCACCAGCACGATCAGCAGCCAGGGCTTCCGTTCGATTGAATCATGAGCGAGTTTCATTCAGTTCTCTCCAGGTATCACGCGTGTACGCCGCTGGCTGCCGGGATACGGGTATCCACCGGCTTGCTGCCAGTCACAGTCTTGAACATGTTGTAGGCCATCATCAGCATGCCCGCGAGGTACAGCACGCCGCCGGTCATACGGATCACGTAGTACGGGAAGGTAGCCTTCACGCTCTCGACGAAGCTGTAGGTCAGCGTGCCATCGTCATTGACTGCGCGCCACATCAGGCCTTGCATCACGCCGGCGATCCACATCGATGCGATGTACAGCACGATGCCAATGGTCGCGGTCCAGAAGTGCCATTCGATCAGGCGCACGCTCCACATCTCCGTCTTGCCGGACAGGCGCGGCAGCAGGTAGTAGATCGAACCCATCGTGATAAATCCCACCCAGCCCAGGGCGCCGCCGTGCACGTGGGCGATGCCCCAGTCCGTATAGTGAGACAGCGAGTTGA